>ERZ1669251.189-NODE-189-length-20336-cov-6.955870_pt1 | contig 20336 bp, 21 predicted proteins | sample MGYA00579294_ERZ1669251 | MGnify/ENA primary metagenome ERZ1669251 (study PRJEB41166, sample SAMN08046056) | hot springs metagenome | biome: hot spring; feature: acid hot spring; material: thermophilic sediment; isolation source: thermophilic sediment from acid...
TCGGCGTTTAGCTTCGCCTCGTGGAATCCCCGCACGTGTAGGTGGTTCGCGGTGTCCCATGACCGCCTTCTCCAGGTCAGTCACTGTCCACCTTCCTCTTTCCTCGACTCTAGCCAGCATGTCCTTGATGCCGTAGTGCTGCGCCAACGCCCTAACGACCTCCTCGGCTACCTTGTAGAGTTTCTCGCTGGCCTGGACCGGGTCCTTGACTATGAGTTCCCTCCCCTCGTTCAGGTATTTAATGGCTAGTTCCAGCCTGGCCCTTGCGGTTGTTTCTGAGTCTAGGTTTAGGGCCTTGATCAATGCGTCTATCACCAATTCATTCACATCGACCCCTTTCTTCATGGCCTCCTCGTATAGGGTCCTTGGAACCTCGATAGACACTACGCTCATGCTGGCTACCTCGATGGTTAGGCCTGGGTTATTAATCCTTGCTCATGTTAATTCCTGAAGCGTCCTTCTCACGGCTTCTCTATGCAGTGGTGTTTGCCAAGCGACGTACTTACCAATACCGAGCTCGAGGTCTTTCTCTGGTGGTGGTTGGTCTATCCAGGTTATTGAGTCTCTGCTTGGTAGTGGGTGGATTATTAGGTTGCGTTCGGTTAGTTCGTTTATTAGTTCCTCGGGTGCGTTGGCCCATAGGGTGTCTGGGTTTTCGATGGCTTTCTCGAGCCAGTTGCGCCATTTGTTTATGAAGCTTTGCGTAATGGTTTTGGAATCCATTAGCCAGTTGACTACTTCCTTGGTGTTCCAGCCCCTTGTGATTAATTCACCCAACATTCTTGGGTTTCCACCGGTTATTCTCCAGGCCTCCTCAAGGCCTAACTTACCGCTGGGTAATTGACTGTATAGTTGTTTAAAGCTCTCCCTCGCCATGTTCCACATTACGTCTAGGTGCGCCCACGTGTGCCTGCCTATTTCCCTCCTCGACAAACCCTCACTCGTGGTCACTATGGTTATCACCCTCTCGTACTCAGCCGGTGGGTACTCAATGAGGTTTAGCAGCGCCTTAACGTACATCGCCGACTCCCTGACCCCAATTACTTGGAATACGTCATCAGCCAGTATGGCCACCCTGCCCCGCCTCACCCTTATTAATTCATTAATCACGTTGTAGGCGATCCAAGCTATCCTAGCCAGGGCGTTTTGATTAATCGCCTCCTGGACAAGCTTGAAAAGCTCATTCCTCAAGTCCCTAACCCCAACCTCGGCGTAGACCTGACCGTTCAGTGGATTTACGTAAACCACATCAAAGCCATAATCCCTAAGGAGCTCCATTGACTGCAATAGCCACGCAGTCTTACCACAGCCCTCCGGACCATAAACCACCTCCACAAGCCTCATACCCCTATCGACCCACTCCTCAACACGCCTAAGGGCCAAATCCCTATCGGTGAACTCGACCTGGAGGTTTGGGACTAGTGGTAATTTGATTCTTCTCATGTCTGTGTTCCTCCCATTGTTTTTCTTGTTAATTCCCTGTTGGTTTTGTTATTGCCGTTGTGCTTCCCTCCCTATTGTCGTCATTACTGCTTGCTTTCCATTCCTAAGTGGGCCAGTTAACCATTCAGTGGGTATCATGGGTAATGGCCTTTCAATGGTTTTGGTATTCAAAGTGCTATTTCTCTGCCTTGTCATGGGTTTGTCGTGTTCATGCCCAGTTCTGGTCTGTATATTATTGGTGTGTTCAGCCACATTAGGCCCATGTTGATTATGTCCTGGACCCTCCTAACAACAGCCCTGACCCAATCAAGCCTCTCAACCAGTTTCCTGCCGACTAGGTAGGCTATGAACTTCGCCTTTCTCATCAGTACGAGACTTAGCGCCTCTATTACCGCTTCCCTGAGCATTCCCAGGACCTTCGGTGACTTGAACCTGAGGCCTTGCCTTAGGTATGGAATGGACGCCTCGAGGAGACCCCTTCGTAGTGGGTCAATTCTCCACCAAACGCCGAGTCTTAGGGCTAATTTCTTTGTTGATTGTATTAGTTGCAGGCTGACGACATTGATGGTGTTGTTCAGGAAGTCCCTTATGAGTCCCAGGGCCTCCTCGGGTGGTATAAACATTACAATTTAGTGGGTTATGGCCATTATTTAAATATTGCCCTGGGGACGTGTCGTTGGGTTTCTTGCCTCACTGCCTATTGCCTGCTTTGACTTATTGTGCCTTCTTGTTTCTATGGCTGCTGGTATTGCCATTAGTCCTATGGCTAGGGCTACCCAGTATATTAGGTGTGGGGTTATTGTTATTGTCATTAGTATGTTGGTGTCTCCGTAATTCATACCCATGACTCCACTGTCCATGAGCACCAGCGGGTATTTCGCTGGTACGTGGTACACGCCAAATACGTAGTTCGCTATGTAGTATATAATGAGTGGGTAGATGAGGTATGGTATTGATAGTGAGGTCAATGCGTAGGTCCTTACCGGCTTATCCTTCATTGTCACTAGGTATATGTTTCTTGCCAGGGTTATTATTAGGTATGCCCTGTACGCCTCGAGTACTGCGGTTATTAAGCCCGAGATCTCCAGGGTCGTTCCCAGGAGGGTTATTACGAATTGGAATGGTGATGTGCCAATTATGAGTAGCCCGCCGAAGTCGTATGTCCACCAGTACAGTGGTGTTGCCACCACGGCTAGCCCAAGGACCAGGTACACCAGTGTGATTGGGTACTTGATCCTCATGGTCTCACCCTCAGCCTGACCATTGTTGAGCCTACCATGACCGTTACATTGACATACTCGTTAAGGGCGCTCGCATTGGTTACCCTGAGCCTGAGGATACCAGTGCTGTTTGGTGGTATCTCGACTGGTGCCATAAGGTGTACGTATTGGTTGGTTATGTTGATTATTTCCATGGGTACACCGAGTGGGTTCTTGATGGGGATCTCTATGATCGTTGGTTCAAGCCCCGTACTGCCTATTGTGAACTCCTCTGTTAGGTTCACGCCCATGATGCCCAGGAGTATTGTCACGTTTTTCCCCACTGGGTTGGTTATGTTGGTCATGAGGAACCTAAGCACCGTCTCTCCTATGGGCGGTATTGTCGTGGTGTTCATTAGGTGTAGGATTGGGCTTGTTATGTTGTATATGGTTATTGCGTGGCTCGTTGGGTTTTCGACAGGTATACTCAGTATGGCGCCCCTTAAGTCGCTAAGACCTGCTGTTGTGCTTAGTGGTGTTACCATAGTCAGGTTGATGCCGTTGATGCCCAGTTTTATTAGTACGTCCTCATTACCCATGGCAATGCCCCTGTAGAGACCGAGGTAGTTGCTCACGTTTATGGTTATGTAGGAGGAGCCAGGTGGAACCACCTGTGGTGGGCTTGCCAGTTCTATGTATTGCCCTCGTAATTCATAGATAATCACCTCAGTGTTCAGTGGGTTTTCTACGTTGACCCTCAACACACCGCCTGTGCTGATTGGTGTGGCGTTAATTCCCCTGCTTAGTATGAATTCGCCGCTGATCACCGTACCGCCTAGGTTCATGGATGCGTTAACCACCTCCTCACCCTCCTGGTATAGGGCGTAGAAGCCTGTGTAGTTCCATACGTGGAACTCCGCACTTGCTGTACTGTTTGGTGGTACCTCCACAGGGCTGACTAGGGTTATGTACCTGCCCGTAATGTTGTATATGGTTACCATGAATGGATAATTATTCCTGACTACAATGCGTACGTATCCGCCGCTCAGGTTTGGTATTGATAATTGTACACTGGTTGTTTTACCAAGTATGCCCTCTGTGGTTATTCCCACCCCACACGCTGTCAGGTTCATGGTTATTGCCTCCTCGCCAGCCGTGTATGATTGGTAGAGGGCTTGGGCGTTAGTTATTGTCAGTGCTATGGAGGCTGTGCCCTGTGGCGGGACTGTGTATTGCCTGTTCATGGTTATGTAATTCCCAGTTATGTTGTTTATGACTACTGTGCAGTTGAGGTGGTTCGTTATTAGTAGTGTCATGGTTCGTTCGTTGTATGGTTGCACGCTCATGTCCAGTGTTCCGTTTATGCTGGTTGGTAATTTGGGTACTTCAAAGCTGAGCCCTCCTGTGGCATTCATTGGTGCGCTTGGTATGTGCATATGAAGTAATCCAGCGCCGTTATTAATGCTGCTCAGCACGCTTAAGAGTCCCTGGGTATTTAGTTCTATATTGGGCGTAATAACGCTGCTGCTTATTTTGCTTAGTGAATCGTTGACTATACTGATTGGTTGTGTTATGTAATTATGGATATTAGTGGGAACATTATTAATTACTATGTATGCCACTACTATTGCTACAGCTACCAAAATGGCTATGAGTCTAATTATATCCATATGTAATGATTTACCACTATTCTTTATAAATTATAGTATTAGTGGCATGGGTAAAACGTGATGGGTATTATCCTTGTTGTGAATAATGCTTTAATTATGCCTTGCTAATGATGGCTTCGCATAATGAGGGAATCACCAGTTGGTGGTGTGATATTTGGATACCTATACACTGCGGTTAATTACACCTTTGCATTGATCTACGTCATCGTATTGACCAGGTACATACCCCTGACCCAGTATGGTTATTACAATACTTTAATGGCCATGATTGGCATGATTGGTTTGTTCTTCCCGACCCTCGGCGTTGATGCGGCTATAGCCAGGGAGGGCGCAATGATGCATTCCAGGGGTTTGGACATTAGTGATCACTACGCAGCCCTGCTCGCAATATCCCTAACAATATCGACACTCTACGCGGCAGCACTAATAATCGCCACGCCACTATACCTCGCCAGTAAAATACCCAGTGAGTATATGGGTCTTACCATTATTTATGCAGTTTATGTAATCACGGCAGGCATTAACGGCGCGTTATCAGCATACCTATGGATGACTGGCAGATTAGTAACACAGGGAATTGGCAGTATGCTGGGTAGCATAACATTTAGGAGTATTGAGATAGCGTTGATGCTTGTGATGAGGAATGTTTACGCAATACAGTTGGGTATGGTGACTGGTCAATTAGCCACATTGATTTACTACCTGTCCCTGGTTAGGCACATACCGAACCCAGTGAGGGGAATTTCATTGATAAGGAGGGGTTTGAGGGGTTACGTAAACCTTGGCATTCAGAATTGGTTGCTTGGTTACCTGGGTTCCGTGGGTGGTTACGCAATAACCTACATAATTTACTTATTCATAGGCACGAATTACGTAGCCCTCTACAGCCTAGTCACTTACATGCTTGGTGCGGTGACTGCCCTGGGTGGTGCCGTGACTAACGTCTTTGGGAGTAGGGTAGCCCATGCAATTGGCAGTAATGCAAGTGAGACGCATCACTTGATCCGTGATTACGCGGTAGCAGCCATCGCAGTGAGCGGCATATTAGCCCTCGGCGCTGCATTACTCGCGCCGTTACTGCCATTGATTGGTATTGTCCATGGTAATTATATTGACGCAATACCCTATGGTATTGCCCTGTTCGGTACTGCGGTGCTTAGTTCCGTGGTTTCCATATACACGACGTATTACTGGTTACTGGGTAGGGGTTGGAGTGCCCTCGTAATTTCCGGGATTGGCATAGTCACGAGTGTCTTATCATCATTATCCCTACTGGCCTTTGATGGTGGTATTGGTCTCTACGCCGTTATATTGTCCTCCTACCTCGGGTCTATGGTTTCCATAATCATCTACCTAGCCATTGATAGGGGACCAAGCGCTGCTCACTTGGCTGTGAATACCGCAATCTACCTATTGCTCTCGGTCGCGGTGGCTCTATCCTACATACTAATCACAAGTTCCTGGCCACTCTACCAATTGATTATTTTTCTCCTCGCGCTATTAATAACATACATTGTGAGACCAATACCTAGGTCTGTGCTTGATCAATTACCTGGTTTCATTAGGCCTCTCCTGGCTCCATTTGTGTCATAATTTATGCGAAAAGCTTTATTTTCACCCCCTGAAGTTCTTGTTTGATGCTTGATAATTACGTAATTGACCTAGTTAGGGATTTCCTGGTGAGTCACGTGAATGGTGTCGACCTTCATTTCCTACTCCACGTGAGGTCACTCGCCATTAGGGTGAATTCCTGGTGGAGGGTGAACCCACTCAGGAGAGCATTGCTTAATGCCGCAATTATGTACTTGAGGATGGGCTTCATTGTGAAGTCAAGAGCCTTAATTAATATGCTTAGGGACGCCGTGATAGAGGCACTACTTGGGGCAGTGATGAGGAGGCTATCCTTCGTTGCCTACGTGGTTGGCATTAGGATTGCTGGGCATGGTAAGGACCCAGTGATTGCTGGGCTCCAGTGGCTTAATAGGCCAGGTCATTACAGGTGGTTGGCTAAGTGATCCGTTGGTCATTAATATTGATCCTGTTGCTTGCGGTATTGGGAATAACGGCGTATGCACAGCAATCAAGTGCCTTAATGGCTTACCACTACATTGTTGAGTTGAGTAGGTTGGGTGTTAACACCACGGTTCTAATTAATGAATTGAATCAAGCCATCTACCTTGAGAGCGTGGGGCAGGTGAGTAATGCCTCGTTAATCATAAATAGCATAGTCACCAATGCGCAATCAATGCTTCCTGGGACTGATCTTCATCACATGGTTTATATGGTAGTTGAGGCCCTGGTAATCGTGCTTGTAATAGCCCTAATCGTGGTGCTTTACGTGTGGAGGCGTGAATTCATAGGCTCTATCTGGCTTAGGGTTAGGGGTGGTAATAGGGTTAGGGGCGGTGGCCCTGGTAGGAGTAGGACGTTTTTGTTTAATGAGGAGGTAGCCGCAGTGGCCCTGTCCCTTGTCATAATACTCATTGTATTCCTAACAGCCCAGTCAGTGGTGAGTAGTTATACCCAGTCCTTCTCTGCAATAGCCCTCCTCGGCCCCACTGGAAAGCTTGGTGATTACCCGAGCACAGTAATCATTGGACAACCAATTAACCTCTACATATATGTCTATAACCACATGGGTGTCCCTACCTGGTTCATTGTTAAGGTCTTCATAACAAGCAACACGAGCGCCGAACCACCACTCAACCAGACACCGGTCATGGTCTTCCAGAGGGTTTTGGCGAATAATGGGACTTGGATCGAACCACTAACGTTTAGCCTAAACTCCACTGGCTCGTATAGGTTGATTGGGGAGCTTTGGATGTACGACCCAGGTAATTTAACGCTTACGTACACGGGTAATTACGTGCAGTTGTGGATCAATGTCACGCAGGTGATGCCCAGTGGATAATAGTGATGTAAAGAAGGCCATCAGGAAGGCCCTAGGCGCTAACCAGTGCTCCAGTGTCAGTGAATTGGTTAGTGTTGTTTCAAGGGACTTGGGCTTGTCGCAGGGCGTTGTTGCCTATGAGGTAATGATGATGTGGAAGAATGGGGAACTGGAACTGGAGGGTGTCCCGCGCAACGCTGTTGCTTATGTCTTTAGTATCGAGGGTATTTGGTACTGGGTATCCCTGGTCCTTGTTATTTCCTCCGTGGTTGCGGTATTGCTAATAGCATCGGGTCCCCTCATCTACCTTAGGTATGGCCTTGGGGCATTGATGATACTCTTCATGCCAGGCTACGCACTTGTTGAGGCTCTGTACCCAAGGGGTGATGAGTTGAGTCCGTTGGAGAGACTTGCCCTGTCCATAGGACTTAGCCTAGCCGTTGTTCCCCTAATTGGCTTACTACTTAATTACACACCATGGGGTATTAGGTTTGTGCCTATTGTGATTTCTACGAATACCATAACAATTGCCCTACTCACGGTTGCCCTGGTTAGGAAGGCCAGAGTATTCGAGGCAGGTGAGGATAGGTGCCAGGGATAAACAGTGACCTAGGCATATCACTGTTGATACTTGGTGCTGGGCTAACAGTGATTGGTTACTTGATCCTTGACTCAACACCAGTCCTTGTCCTCGGCATATCGGTGATCATAATGGGCCTATTGGCCGCGTGGGGTGAGGGAGCGCTGGAGAGGACTCAATTGGAGCTTGCCAGGACTGGTTGGGTGAATGTTAGTGTATTGCTTGAGAGCCTTGGGGTGGCTAATAGGGCCATTTATATGCCCAGTAATACCACGGAGTTCGGGGTCACCATGGCACTAGTACCACTGGTTAAGCCCATACCACCCAGCATTAGGTTGCCCAGGGGATTCGCCGTTAAGTACGGTGCAGAAGGCGAGACCGGCCTACTGCTCTACACACCAGGCTCCGCGGCAGTTACTAAGTGCATGGGTGCTGGTGCAATAGGTGGTGATGCCTCCACAAGCCTAACCAATTGCCTTGTTAATCACCTAACCGTGGCTAGAGGTATAGTGACTACCATCAGTGATAATGGCATTACTGTGGTTGTCAGGGATTCGAGGGTTGGTGAGCTTTACGGTAATGAATTAACAAGGTCCATTATTGGTTCACCAACAGCTTCATTAGTCGCTGCAGTGATTGCTGAATCCCTTAACTCACCGGTCATGATCGAGTCCGAGGAAGTCAGGGGCAGGGATTTAGTGGTTAGGCTTAGGGTGCTTGGTCGTGGTGCTTAAGCAACTACTAATAACGCAGTTAATGCTTTACGCAGTGATCATCGCATTCCTGGCATACTTGGGTGTTGGTGACATTGCCATATACATTTCACTGATTATCCTGGTCTACCTAGTGACCATAGTGACTGCCCACCCACTACCGCCTGGTATGCGTAGGGTATCCACAGTAATCACTGTGGTATTGGTTGCCATATTCCTCTACTTCGCAATAATTAGGATACTTGAAATACTGGGTGTGCCAGTACTATGAGGGTTATTTACCTCGCATTGATTGGGCTCCTCTTCATAATTGCCATTACTTACCTAGGCCACATGATTAGGTGGCAATCATTATCGATAATGAATCCACTTAATGAGAAGTTGTCTGTTGATGTGCAGGGCGTCACAAACCTATTCATAGAGGCCCTTGAATTGAATGCAATAAGCAACTACACGGACGCGCTGAGTCTCCTTAAGGCCCTAGGTGCTTCCGGGGCAGTAAGGGCTATGCCTGCATTAAGCCAGTTACATTCCTACGAGTCACAACTCACTAATTACCTATCTGAGTTAGGTAGTATTTACTCCGAGTCCCTTAGCCTAATATCAATGGGCAACTACAGTGGTGCTAGGAGCCTCGCCCTTGAGGGTTTACTACTCGATAGTGAGGCGAATAATGAGTTAAACACCATAGCGAACATAATCAGTAGTGTTGCTCCTAACAGTACTGGGCAGGTGATTGGCACAATCCAATCAATTAGGCAGTACCTAGTCAATCTCAATAATACTTTTCTAGGCATAATAGCCAGTAATTATACAGGGACTGAGTTAACAATAGCAGTCTCACCAAACCCGGTGGTCATTGGTGAGGATGTTATTACCCAGGGAGTGCTGACTATGGTAAATGGAACGCCAATACCGAACGCCACCGTGACCATATACATAGGCAATAACCAGGTTGGTTATGCAATAACAAATGCAGCTGGTCATTACTCACTGAGCTTTGTAATACCGCAGATTTACATGAATATAACAAACGTGACCGCGCTATACAACCCAACACCAGGAAGTAACTTCCTACCCTCTAGGGCGGTGGCTCCCATAATCATTAACTTCAACTCAACGCAACTCATTGTTAATTATACTAAGCAGGTGACGTGGGGTAGCGCAATAAACATTAGTGGTTATGTGAATGGACCCCCACTTAGGCAGGTAATTATTAGTATTAATGGGTTTAATGTAAGTACGTACGCCATAAACAATAGGTTTTACGCATCGGTAGGCACAACCAACATGACACCCGGTAATTACTCACTCATGGTTTACGCACCACCCATTAATTCATACTCACCCGCCTACTTCAACGGCACCATTGCGGTATCCCCAATAATAATTAATGCAACAGTAACGGCAAGTAATGTGGCGATTGCTGGCTTGTCAGTACCAGTGACCATACATGTAACTCCCTGGATCAACAACCTAACACTTACGATATATCTCGGTAATGAGGCGATGAACATCAGTGCGCCAGGCCCTAACTTCACAGTCTCATTATCAATACCAGCATCCCTAAGCATGGGTAGGCGTTACATAGTTGTTTCAGTGGTTACAAATCCACCAGTAATAGGTACTCCCTATGCCTACGGTATCTTCGTAATAAACCCAATCGAGGTCGTAATACCCATAGCCCTCGCAATACTGCTCTTCCTACTTGTGCGTTCAGGTATGATAACAATAACCAGCAGACAGGAGGTTATTAACCCACGGGAGTCAGAATCCCTTAATCCCATCCCACTCAGTATTAGGGCTAGGCCTGAGGTTAAGGCGTTGGAGAGGAAAATAATGAGTAATGTACCGGTTGGTAAGATAAACATTGATAGTGTTAAGGAGATTGTCAGTGCAATGGCTAGTGCAATTTACGTGGTAAGCAAAAAAACTGGGGTTAAATTGAGAAGTACGGATACGCTCAGGGAGTACCTAAGCGCCATGACTGGTAAGTTGGGTGATGATGATTACACGGTGCTCGCATCCCTCGTTAAACTGACGGAGTACGCCTTGTATTCACCATACGTACCCACAGACAATGATGTAAATACCGCCTGGGATTTAGCGAGGCGATTCACACAATGAAGTGGATTCCAATATCAGTGGTAATTCTCACCTTTATTTTCATAGCCATAGCCCTAGGACCCTCACTAACACCCTTCGATGCATACAACTCCTATTGGGATGGTTACTCAACAGCAGCCTCAATATGCCTAAAACCCGTCTATGCCCTACCGAGCAACCTCAGTGGTATCACCTCCATCTTCATAACCCCAGAAACAAACCTAAGTAGGTCCTTAATCTCATCATTACTTAACTATGTGGTTGGTGGCGGTAGGTTAGTTGTAATTGACGGTAATGTGGAGGCTAGCAATCAATTACTAAGTGAGTTGGGTGTTGGGAGTAGGTTCACGAACCTCATGATTAGGGACCCAATACTCAATGTGATTAATGAGGAGTTCCCACTGGCGTTTGTGGTGAGTAACCCATTAATATCAATGAATCAGGGTGTGCTGGCGCTGGATAATGCCACGGTGATCGATATAGGCGACCCCAATGCTGTGGTTATTGCAGAAACAAGTCGCTTTAGTATTGCCGGTAACCTAACGGGTTCATTCCCAGTCATAGTTGCCATATCCATTGGTAGGGGTTATGTAATCCTCATTTCAAGCCCGGGGATGCTCATGAACTCATTAATTAATGAGGCAAATAATGAGGCCTTCCTCAGGGAATTATGCAGTAATGGTTCTGCGGTATACTTCGAGGGTGCATTGATTGAGAATCCACAGGGTATTGCCAAGGCCTGGTTACTTACGGCATATGCCTACGCATCCACATACCCAGTTAATTACCTACTGATTCTAGCGCCGGTAATACTTATGATAGTAGTATTATTAATAAAAAGGTAGTTTGAATGTAGCCAGTATGGGCTTTAGAGGAATTGATACCGTTAAGCGCATTAGGGATAATATATCAAGGGTATTCATTGGTAATGAACAAGCCGTCAGGATACTCCTAGCCACACTACTCAGTGAGGGTCATACCCTACTGCTCGGTCCCGTGGGTTCCGGAAAAACCACACTGGCGAAGACCATCGCATTGACAATTGGGGGCGTGTTTAAGAGGGTTCAGGTAACAAACGAGACCCTGCCATCCGACATACTTGGTTTCATGATTTATACGCCAAATACAGAACCAAGACTTGTTAAAGGCCCAATATTCGCAAATGTGGTACTGCTTGATGAAATAAATAGGGCGCCCCCGAGAACCCTATCGGCGCTCATTGAGGCAATGCAGGAGAGACAGATAACAATTGATGGCGTGCCACTTGAGCTACCCAGGCCCCATATAATAGTGGCAACAATGAATGTCATAGAGGTTGAACTTGGTTACTCCCAGCAATTGCCGTTGGTTATACTTGATAGGTTCGTGTCAAGTATATACATTAGTTACGTCAGTGATGAGGAGGAGATGGCGCTGGTTAGGGAGATAGATAAGATAGAACGTGAGATGATGACGCTGGGCAACATTACCAATGCCAATGATATGATGAGGATAATTAATGAAGTAAGGAATGTGTATGTCGATGACTCAGTGCTTAATTACATGATGGGCATAATCAGGGAGATAAGGAGGGACCCAAGAGTGCAGGTGACGCTAAGTACGAGGGCTCCAATAAGCCTATTTAAGATCTCAAGGGCTCTTGCATACCTTGATGGTAGGGATTATGTATTGCCTGATGATGTTAAGGTCGCTGCCTACTCAACACTAATGCACAGGATACTCCTAAGGCCTGAGTATAGGGGTTCCGTAACACCCATGAACATAATTGACGACGCAATAGGTAAGGTGCCAGTCCCACATTATATAGAGACCCAGGTAAAGGTATGAATAAGAGAGTAATTACTGATTGGGTTCGCATATTCGTAACTACTATACCCGTAGTATCAGCCATAGCCTCCATAGGTAATATACCACTTTTCTCATTATTCGTTGTAATGACCATAATAACATGGCTTTATTGGGATAGGTACCCAATACCCATATCCCTTGCATTAATCGCATTGAACTCAATAGTGACAACGCCCATTAATATAGCGCTTACATCAATATCCACACTTGCCCTCGACAAAGCACTTAGGACAGGTAATGACAAGCCCTGGTGGCTCTATGCATCATCACTTACAGCATCAATATCAATAGCACTACTCCTCCTAAAGATCTACGTGGCGGTATCACTGGCCGTACCAACACTATACCTATTAATTAAGTCCCTGCTGAGTTTCATTAGATTCCACACGGTCAATATAGAGTTAAGGCCGGGCAAGGAATTAAGGACTAACGCCGGTACTGAACTCGCATACCCACTTACAATAGTTACAAGGCCTAGGTTAAGGGCCACAGTGAGAATTAAGGCCCCGAGGAACTTAACTATAAGCCCAAGTGAACTGCGTATTGATGGGGAGGGTACCGTCAATATAATTGCCAGGTATAGACTCGGTGGTGTGAAGAGGCCTAGGCTCATGCTTACGCTTATTGATGAGGCAGGGATTATTAGGGTTGCTAGGGTTATTAGACATCCGCGCATTACTGTGATTCCTAGGGCGAGGGCGGCTGTTGAGGCCGTAAGGGGTTTTCTGGCTCAGTCAATGTCATCATTGGGTATGGAGAATGTTCAGGAGGTTAGGGAGTACATACCTGGTGACCCAATTAGGAGAATTCATTGGAAGAAGAGCGCCAAATTAAATAGATTAACCATTAAATTAATGCAGAGTCAGGGGTTAATGGGGCCAATTGTCCTACTGTCCTATGCATCGAATTCCACCTTTGCCGATAAAATTGGGGAGGTGTTTGTTTACCTAACGGCTGAGTTATTAACAAGGATTCCAAGGGTGGAAGTTATTTCTATGAGTAGGGATGGTGAAGTCACTAATTACTTGCTTGATAAGGATAATTACTTCAACATGATTGATGAGATACTAGGCAGAATTGAGAATTTGGGCATTAGGCTCATTGGTGGTGGTGACTATGCAGACATACTGAGCATTATTAAGTATTTAATACCATTGAGGATTAAGGACATCGATAAGGAAGAGACAATAGTGATAGGGCAGGCATTATTCATGGAACCAATGTGCAAGGCACTCGGTGAACGTGCCATATGCATCTCGGTTTAGACGATAGTAATATTTTAATAATACATATTTATATAAGTAAGTAATACACATGTTACTAGTGAATGGGCTATGATGACCCTATTAGTATTAATCGAGGAGCTAGGCATTGCATTCATAACCATGCATTTCCTTACACCAAGCATTTACTACGTAGTAGCGCTGGGCTGGTTAAGGTCAAATAAGGGATCAGGCGATAAAACCGAGTTAAGTGTTGATCCACCATTAGTATCCGTCATAATACCAACGTATAATGAGGCCAAGGCAATAATCCAGAAACTCAATAATGTTTATTCCCAGGACTACCCTAGGGATAGGTTTGAGGTCATTATTGTCGATTCAGGGAGTACCGACAGAACCGTTGAGTTAATTCATGAGTGGATTAAGGGTCATGATGGTATTAATGTTAGGGTTATTGAGGAGGGTGCTCGAATGGGTAAGATGCATGCGTTAAACACGGCATTGAAGTATGCGAAGGGTGATATAATCGTGATTACTGATGCTGACTCAGCATGGACCCAAGACTCTCTTAGGAATGCCGTTACTTGGTTAATGACTGATGGTGTTGGGGCAGTCTCCTGTAATAAGATACCAAGGACTGATAAGGATGTCGAGGCCGAGTATAGGAGTTACTATGGATTACTTAGGATTGCCGAGAGTAGGAAGTTCTCCTCGGCAATATTCCACGGGGAACTAGCCGCATACAGGAGAGATTTACTTGAGAAGATTGGTGGTTTCCCAATGGATGTGGGTGCTGATGATAGTCACACGGCTGGTTTAATATCAATGTTGGGTTATAGGGCCATTATCCCCGAGAATGTTAGGTGTATTGAGTATGTGCCGAGCAAGGGCTATTGGATGTGGAGGATTAGGAGGGCTCAGCACTTGATTCAGCATTTCTTGAGGATTCTAAAGTACATGGTTACTAATGGTAAGGAACTACCCAGGGACTATAGGCAAATAATGCTTTATGAGTCATACCTACACCTCATTAATCCCTGGCTTTTCGTTATTGGATTCGTCCTTGTAATAATCTCCGCAATGCATGGGGCCATAATACCAATCGTGTTAATTCTGATTGGCATGGTATTATTAGCGGTTAGGTTCTTCAGAACCTGGATAACCACCCAGGTAATACTCGTGGTAGCCTCCATTAGGAATCTATGGAATAAGGAGCTGGTATGGAGGAAGATAGAGAAGTAATTGGAATAGCGTCAGTAATTGCACCCCTTACAATACTCACATCATTAGTGCTACTTAACTATATTATCAATGGCTTACCATACATACCTGATTCCTGGGTCCACATAGCTCACTCAGAAACCCTATTGAGGACTGGCTACCTCTTTGGCCCATCACCAAACCCATCAATGGTCAGTTACAATTACCAATGGCCCACTGTAAACCTATTACTCGCACTATCACAATCAGTGCTTGATCTAAAGCCCTTGCAGTCATTTTATATCGTGAACATACTGGCCTCCCTATCCATACTACCCTTCATATCATTTACAAGGCGGTTAACAGGAAGTAATACGGTAACGCTAATCACGGGCCTATTATTCGCGGTAACCAGTGTTAAGCTCCTCGTTGATGTCTCGGTAATGAAGGAAACAGCGGCTCAATACCCATTCTATGCCTATATACTGGCTACGTACATGGCATTAATGGATAATAAACACTTTAGGCAGAACCTTGTGGTTGTGGTATTGTCATTCATAGCAATACTCTTCGCCCACCACTTCACATTGTTAATGGCATTGGCCTACTCCTTCATAATGGCAATAACCATATTAGTGAGTAATTACTTAAATGGTAATAATACTAAACACGGACTTTACCTATTAGTCACTGTCATAATCCTAGGCCTACTCACCTATTACTGGTACACGGATTACCTAAGGGCATTCAGCGTCACTGGCTTTGTAACACCGGGGCTAATCTCAACACCAATCCTAATAGCACTTCTTCTCATTGATTACGTAGCCATGCGTAGGGGATCGCGCATTGTGATTTATACTGTCCTCACCCTCATAGCCATTACCCTAATAGCCATGTTCTCACTGGGTAAGTTCCTGCCTTACGTACTCGAGGGCTTTAATAAGGCGGTAGTACTATCATCAATACCTTATATACTGCCAATACTCCTCGCCACGCTCTACCTCACGCTCTATGGGTTTAGGAAACCCGTAATCACTATGCTAACAATAATCTCACTCGCCATACTACTCTACGTGTTACTCATGGGTAATAACCCAATGGAACTACTCTTCCTCTCTAAATCCCTGGACTTCATAATGCCCTTTCTACTAATACCAACGGCGTTGATAATAACCGTAATGCTAAGGCGTAGGCCTTCCATAAGTGCCATTGCCTATTTGCTTACTGCAATCCTGTTAATTTCATTACCCTTATTCACCTTATTAACGCTCTTCACGTATTCATTACCAACATCATCAACACTCACGGTTTATAGAATAATAGATTACGATGAATTCAAAGCCATTAATAACCTAATACCGAGTAACACGACCCTATATGCATCAATTAGTTATAACCCAATGATAAGATTCATGAGTGGTATTAACTCCTCCGATCCAACAATATACCTACTCCATGGTGAATCACCACCAGGTCTCCTCATACTCACTGAAAGAAACGTAAGAGTAGGTTTCCTGTACGGTTCGGGTTATAGCATGGTTAGCATACCCAGTAATTACCTACTTAATACCCTGGCTAATGATGACTTGCTTTACTCAAGCAGGACTCTGTGGGCCTACACACAGCCCTAAAACTCATTAGTTAATTCACCAGCCCTAATCATATAAAGCCTATCTGAATTCCTAATTAGGTACTGGTCATGAGTAGCAACGAGAACAACCCTACCCAAGCCAGCCTCCTCCCTAAGAACCCTAATTAACAGGTCCACGTTAGTCCTATCAAGGCTATTCGTTGGTTCATCCATGATGAGGAACTCGTGATCCCTAGCAAGTGCAATAGCTATCGAAGCCCTCCTCCTCTCACCACCACTCACCTGCCCAGGTCTCTTATCAAGAACATGCTCAATACCCAACAACCCACTGATCCACCTAATCCTCTCCTCAACGTCCCTATTACTAAGTCCCTGAACCCTAAGGGCTAGCCTAAGGTTCTCCCTAATCGTCAAGCCACTCACCAATAAGTCGTCCTGCGGCACGTAGGAGACTAGGTTGATTACCTCACTGGCTCTCGAGTCCTCATAGATATCAACGCCATTTATCAACACCCTACCAGAGTCAGGCCTTAGGTAGCCAGCCACTATTCTCAGCAGTGTTGATTTACCACTACCACTCGGCCCGGCTATGCAGGTTATTGAGTTAGGCAACGCATCGATGCTTATGTCTTTCAATACAGCATGATCACCAAAGGACTTAGAGACACTAATCACGTTAATACCAACATCACTCAATACCCACCACCCTAAACCTAATCGCTAAATGCATTACTATTAATAGTACTGATATGGCAATGAACGCGGTTACATATGGGTAGTAATTACTCACCGTAATTAGGTAAATCGGTTGATTCAATATGCTTAAGCCCATTGCCTTAACCGTGAAAGGCCATAGATAATTAGCCGTTATTAACCCCAATGCCGTGGAAATCAAGTACGTAATTATAACTGGCATGTCAATCAGCGTCATCATACCCAACACACTTACTCGATTTAGTCTTAAGTATGTAATTAACTCCCTATTAATATTGATTGAGTACTCGGTAATGCCTACGAGACCAATGGACATTATTACCAATAGGCCAATGATAACCCCAATAAATGTACCAATACCAATCCTCAAGGCACTAATTAGCGCCTCAGGACCTGAACCCATGCCTAGTGGGAGAACCTTCGTAATGTAATTATACGCATGCGTTGTTAACTCACTCATGACCATTGAGTAGGGTGTTAGGGTCACTGTCACGTTCAACCCAGGCATCACGTATTCGTTGACAGAGTAATACACGGAACCCGTAATTACATCAAACCTATACGCACCACTTGGTAATGATACTGGCGTAATGCCGCTCCCTATTGTTGAGTAGGCCAGCGACCCATTTTCATAATAAATCAATAGGTAATAATTACTCACCAGTGAACCATTGGGCCATTCCGCAATAACCCACTCACTCGGTGTTGCACGTGTCATGTTCGTTATCCTTAGTACGGGAATCTTCATTACATCAATAGTTTCATTACTCCTCAGCATCACCATTGAGAACCAGGTAATTGCTGACTCATTGTATGCAATCACGTAGTACGCACCAAATGGTAGTGTCAATGTCATGTTCATGAGGGGCCCATTAAATACAGTGTGATTCATGGAGTCGAGTATGGCGAGTGAACCATTGGTAATGTGCGTAATTACCCTTAGCCCATAGGCATTATTTACCTCATTTATTAATTCAGGGCTCGCATTGACATATATTACGTTAACTATGGGTGATGGTAATGAATTCAAGCGCTGAGCGATGGTTATGTTTGTAATTACCTCATAATTAATTTGTGGGTACTTAATGGATTTAATGATCCCTGTCACGGTTAGGTTATCAGTAACGCCCTTAAAAGATGTGATTATTAACTCATCACCAACCTTAATATGGAACTTCTCGGCCAATTCATAACCAATCAATGCCCCTTCATCTAATTCACCCTGCGTTGCGTTTATGCCGTAATAATTAACGTAGCTTGGTACAATACCCCTAATAATCACTGGCGTACCATTCATAATCGATGGCACTATTACCTCGGGCACAGCTACTATGCCCATGTCCCTGAGTGAGTAGGCTAGACTTATTGGTATCCAACTCGTGAATACGGATATTGACCCACCCTTCTTAATAGTCAAATTACCAATACTCAGCAGGAATAATTGAGGCGAGTAATACATGGCAATTGCCGTGGATACTATTAAGCCGAGGGCTATTGCCGTGAGGTATATCGACAATGCGATTACAGCTAATCCCCTAGGGTAGAGCGGCATACCTGCTCACCCATGTGAGGCCTTCGATAATGTACACAACACTTATCACGCCAATTAACGGTAGTAATGCTGGTAAGGCACTCGTTACGCTAACACCATAATTAATAATTGGTATAATATTTAGTGTTGTTAATACCTTCATAATCACTAGGACCAGGACTGCGGATATTGAGATCCCCAATACGAATGAGTATATTGAAATAAGTATCATTATTAATGTTACGTAAGTAGTAATACTGACCCTGGACCTAAAAATATTAGCAAGGGCTCTCAAGTCACTTCCCAGGCTCCTTACCAGGCCATTAACCATGAAAATAGAAGTCACTATGAAGACCACAATTAAGGCCGCAACCACTAGGTAGGTTATGGAGTTTATGAAGTGAATTACATTATTGATTATAGACCCTGAGTATGGGGTTGCCACCGTAATTAATGCCTCGGCATAGGTATTGAGTATGTTCATTAGTAATTCATAGGTTGACAACACCATTATTGGTATTGCCGCATTAATAATTAACAACCTAAATGAGCTAATATCCCTAATAAAGAACCTCACCGATGCGTCAATGGCATAAACCCAACGATGCACATTAATGACTCACCCACATACTTAAAAATTAATCCCACGTAGGTCACAACAAATAAGGTTGTTAAAGGGGAGTTAATGGCAGTAGTTTGATGCAATGTCAATTACCCACCAAGTATGAGTATGGGGAGCACACGGCCGACGTAGCCGTGATAGCCTACGGCTGTACACTTGAGGAGGCCTTCAAAAACGCCGCACTGGGTGTTGCCGGCCTGACCTACTACATTGATAGGGTTGAGCCCAGGGAATTCATTGAGGTTAGTATTGAGGGAGATGACCTCGAGCAATTATTGTTTAATTGGATTGATGAGTTCATTTACCTATTCGATGGCAGGAAGTTCGCCTACGGCGATTACTTTAGGGAGATTAGCATTGAGGGTAATGGACCATATAGGGTCAGGGCTACTGTTGGTGGTGAGCACTTCGACATTAATAAGCATGGCTATAGGGGCTTAATTGTTAAGGCCATGACGTATAACATGATGGAGATTAGGAAGGCCAATAATTACTGGAGACTTACCTTTGTAGTCGATATCTAGGGTTAATGCATTAAAAAGGGTCCATAGTCATTAATTATATGTCATCAAACCCCACGAAGCATAGGATTGGATTGATATTAATTGGGATTGGCATCGCCCTACTGCTTGTGGCTTCAGTACTTGCGTATGTGGAGCTGTTTGCGAGCATATCAATGCCGCAACCCCCCTCACTCGAGAGCGTGCTGTATGTGCTCACCATAGTCACGTATAAGGTAGCCTTCATAGCCGTAATCGCCTGGGCAGGGGCAATACTCATTACAAGGGGATTACAAGCACTATAATTGCTTAATTCTTAACCAATGTACTTAGTACTTAGTCCCTCATTGATCAATATTTGATGCAATTTCTTATCAGCGGTAATAACCTCATTGGCACCAACTGACTTTGCCGTTGCTACTTGTATGGCGTCAGCCTGATAAATGTGGTATTTCTCAATCATTGCCCATGCATCCCTTAGAATCAGGAGTTTAATTGGTATAAGC
>ERZ1669251.191-NODE-191-length-20169-cov-6.492841_pt1 | contig 20169 bp, 17 predicted proteins | sample MGYA00579294_ERZ1669251 | MGnify/ENA primary metagenome ERZ1669251 (study PRJEB41166, sample SAMN08046056) | hot springs metagenome | biome: hot spring; feature: acid hot spring; material: thermophilic sediment; isolation source: thermophilic sediment from acid...
AAGGTTGCTTTACGTCGCAATGACGAGAGCGAAAGAATATCTTGTGCTCAGCAAAGAGATTAATTTCAAAGGTAATAGCGAAAATGTATGGATTAGCACGCTTTCTGCGGCCGGATTCCAAAAAGAAAATAGATGGCAAATTTCAAAGGGAATGGAAGAACTCGTAGAAATAAGAAAGGCAAAGATACCACAGCCAAAGAACAAATCAGATGAAAAATTCGAATTCGAAGATAAATATCTCAGAAGACCAGAGATTTTCTCAAGTCCAAAGATGTACAACGTGACGGAATTGTTCGAAAATGAGATTCAAAGCCAGAGAATGGATTATGGGAATATAGCGCACGAGATTTTAGAAAAAGTCGGGCCTTACAAACTCGCAGATATACTCAAAATAGATTTTTTCACCTTATACCCGAAAGAAATGGTCGAAGAAGTTAAAGAAACGCTTTCTAAACTTATAAGTCATCCGCTCGTGGAAGAAATGGAACATTCGACGATAGCAAGCGAGATTGCGATAGAGACTGAAATACCCGGAATAGGAAATGTCATAGGGAAAATAGACAAGGTAACAAAAGATAGGATAATAGACTTCAAATACGCCGCTTTTTCTTCTTCAAGATTGAAAGATTACGAATTCCAGATAAAGTTCTATCTCCTCTCATATAAAAAACTGACAAACCAAAAATTAAACGGAGCTATCTTCTTTTTAAAAGACGGCAAAATATGGAACGTAGAATATCCCGACGAAGATAAGTTGATCGACGAGATAAAAAAGCGAATAAATAAATAAAAGCATTGCTTTTTGCCGATTTGGCATTACCGTTTTTCATCCATTCGTAAAAAATTACGTTAAATATTTAACTTTTATTTACAAAACATTTAACTTCATGTACACAAGCATTTGATAGAATGTTAATGGGTGATCACTATGAAAAGGGGATATGTACTTGAAGCGGCTTTAATACTTTTGATAGCTGTTGCGATTTTTGTAGCGGCTATAGTTAATTTTGTTTCGAACACGTCAATGCTTCGAGTTTCCCAAGAAAAGTTAGTGATAGCCTCAAACGACGCCATGAATGGCCTCCAAATGGGAGCATCTTTCATAGCCCATTACGCTAACACGATAGGAGGGTTCAATCTTAATTTTAATTTGGGACAGCCGGGTGTGGTCTCATTTTCGTCTATTCCATGGTTACAATCGAATACCTCAAATAATTTCTTTAGCGCGATCTATTCATCAACGGATGGTGCTGGATGGAGGGTCGCGCTTTCGACGCTCGCGACAGGTACAAATATTTTGTATTTGAATAAAATTCCTGCCGTTCAAAAACTTTTTCAAACACTTCAGGCCACGGGAGTTTTCTCTTCAACACCGGATGTCGTGATAATTCAGACAAAGGTTGGCGGATACATAAACAATTCAAAATATTTTGTCGTCGCGAGAGCCAAAGTTGGCGGATCGGTCGCCTACGCGAGCGGCTTCGTCGTCGCGAACGGACTGAACAGGTATGTTTATTTCACACAAATGGAGCCGCCTTATGCTCCACCGTTTTACAACGTTACTTTTATGACGGGAGATACAGTTGATGGTCCTGTAAGAACAAATGGAACTCTTATAACACTTGGCACACCAGATTTTAAAGCTTTCGTTCAATATGGTGATATTTACAAAGTGCCAGGTTATGGAAATCCTAATTTTGAAAGTGGTTCAGCCCAGTTAAGTCAATCTGATATAAACTCTATGAACATGTCGATGATTGCATCCCAGTACAGCAAACAAATAAACACGGCTATTGCTTCTCCTTCCAATCTTTCAAATTATTCAACACCGGTTGGACTTGATCTATCTGGAGTTTATAATAACCTTGTCAATCAGTTGTGGAAAGATTATGGCTTCAGCTACAGTAACAACTACAAATGGAAAAGTGGAGGATCTTATACCTTGTCAAATCTTGTAAATATGTTTAAAAATGATTTCTACAACTGGGCTTCGGATAGCGGTTATATCGATCAAAATGGAAATATCTTATGGAATAAGTTGCCGAGTGTAATATACAACGATTATAACAACGTGATTTCAGCAATTTATGGGATTCCTTCACTGCAGGTTACCTTTTCACCGGGGAATTCAGGTTCAAACGCAAATACAATAACCATATCTTACGGAATTGACACATCAAATGCAATCTCTGCAATTGATCATTTAAGAACCGATGTAAATATGTATTCTTACAAGTATAATTTATATTCAATTGGACCTTATCTTTATAATGGAGCATTCAGTTATTCTGGGAATTATTATCCTAATTATTATAACCCAAATGTTTATGATGTTCTTGAATTAGGATATGCAAATCCACAATGGCAAAAATTGTTGCAGATAAATCCTGCAAATTCAGTTCCTGGAAATTCTACACTTACAATTGAAAGTGGATCAAATCAGCTTCTTGGATTGTCGAATGGTTCCGGGCCTATTACTTTTAACTTCAACGGTGTAATAAAGACCACTTCCGATCTCGTCATAGGGGACGGCACAGATCAAATCGTTTCCGGGAAATACACATTGTACACTACAAGTAGCTCGATTATAAATGGAAATATTATTTACAATTACGCAAATCAATTGTTCGGGGCAAATAGTTCAAAAAACAACTGGACAAATTCTCCCGTATCGACATCTCAAGTCGCTCAAATACGCTTGGCCACGGGAACGGATGCTTTAAATATAGTATCGAATTACGATGTCGCGCTCGGTGACTCAATGCCGCAGTACGCAAAGGTTATGGCAAGCATCTACGCATTCAATGGAACTTTTTGGTATCCTAATTTTAAATACGCTCAATGGGGAAATTGGAATTCTCAGGTTGGCCAGCTTTTCGTGTTTGGATCGACGGCCCAGTATGAAGGTGGGCAACTTTTCGGAATATATTCGGGAAATTCTCTTATTACCGGCTATCATCTTTACTACGCCTTCGACTGGCGAAATCTGTCAGGTATGCCGTCTAACATGTACGGAACTCCATCAGCACAAGGCAAGGCTTTGTTGCTCGCTGTAAGGACGACATTTTAGGTGACTGAAATGAAGAGTGGATTCACACTTATAGAATTGCTTATCTCAATGGCTGTAGGCCTTATAGCTCTTGGCGCGATAATCTTTATGATGGATCAATTCATAATTCTTGGCCCTAAGGCTCTTGATGAGGTGAACCTTGCGCAAAGGGCGTTGGTTATAAATCAGAGAATTCAAGCGCAACTTATAAAAATGGGGCCATCTATAGCATCTATAAAAGTAGATCCAAAAGGCAAATGGATCTCGTATCAGGTTCAAGTTCCCTTTGGAATGAACGGAATTTATTACTATCCATATACTCAGGTTGCAACGATGACAATGCAGGGATCATCAATTATTTTGAAATTTGCAAATCAAATTACACCAACCCAAATTCAAACATTTGAAATAGCGTCTGATGTTGCGTCTTTGATCTTTTATCAACCACAAAATGGATCTATCAGGTACAAATTCATTCTTTCAAAGGGAAAGACGGACTTTGAATATTCGTCGGCCGTAACGAGTGTCAATTTGAGGTGAAGCCATGAAAAATGGTTCGATGTTAATAGACGCGATTCTTGCAATTTTAATAGTTTTTTTTGGTGTGCTTATGATCTGGTCTATAACTTCCATGACGATATCTCAAAGCGATTTCGCTGTCTCTATGTCAAGATTGAATAATTTTGAAAGTTATGTTTCACAGTATTTACTAAGACAGGGCATTTCTTCTTCTGCCACAGCGCTTGAGGCATCAACTCCAATTATAAATGCCCAATTTTTTGGTACATCTAAAAGTGCAACTGCGTACATGAGACTTGTCAAAATAACCGTTTATCCAACTATAACACAGGCAAGTATAACCGTAAGGCCAATAAAGTACGAAATAATAGCGGGAAATGTGAAAAGAATCGATAGCGTGCTTGTACAGGGAGGATATTGAAAGATCTACATTCTTTTTTCAAGCAAAACAACTGCGGCGGCAATGCCTCCATCGTGGGAAAGCGAAGCATGGACAAAATCAAATCCATACTTATTTTCTAAAGAGATTACGCTCTCATTCTCCTCTAAATAAAGGGCCCCATTTTCGTCCGGAACAAATGAGATCGATTTAAAATCCACATCCCTTATCCCTGTTCCGATCGCTTTGAAAAAAGCCTCTTTGAGCGCAAATCTTCCGGCTATGAATTCGATACTTTTCCTCTTTTGCCATATTTCAAACTCTTTCGAAGAGAAGATTCTATTTCCCAACCTTTCATTTACCCTTTTTATCTCAATTACGTCTATTCCTATTCCGACTATCATTTCATCTCTTCCAAAACCCGGTAATCCATCTGGATATGGGCAAGATATTCCTTAGTTACAAGCGCAAGATAGATATATACATATATAGTAAAAGTCACAATTGAAAGGAACATGAATAAGAGACCATTTCTTTTTTTGAAAGTGCTTAGATTAGATTGAATATTCATCGACTTATTTATGTCTTCCTCTATTAACTGATGGACGTAAAGCCTCTTCGAGATTGCATCCACCAAAACCACAAGAAAAAAGAAATTGATCAAAAGTGCGATGATAACCGGCATTGGAATGTAGATAGGCTGTAAATATACTGGGAAGATGAAGCCCATGAGAAATTCGAAGATTCCCGACATGAGAAAAAGCCAGTAATATGTTACGGTATTTACCGGGAAATCCTCCATTTCTTTTAAAAGGTCTGGAGGAATGTTGCGATCCTTGTAAAGTTCCGTTTTGTGCTTTACATGATCATCTACAGATTTTGATATTTTGTACATGACATAATAAAGCACGAATGGAACGAAGGCGGAAAGAATTATCCATATGTAATTGACGGAATTTCTCATATCTTCTTCGCGATAAAGTTCTATCTTATCCATTCTAAATCACAAAAAGGGGGATATCTATTTCCTGATCCGATAATCCTCCATGCTTTCCTTTCATTTGATGTTCGTTGCCGGTGTACTTGACTGAAAAAGAGTAATCATCACGTGGAAAAGCGATAAGATCTCCTATTCTTAAGATCGATCTCGGATCCGCAACCCCTGGCCCGAAGAGACCTTCTTCGACCATTTTCATCGATGGAACAAATTCCACATTTGACCCAAAAATCTTTTTTCCCTTTTCAATAGTCTTTGCGGGATCCTTTGTGTAAAGATACATCACTCTCGGCTCTCCGGATGGTAAAATCTGAAGAGTTGAAACGAATTCGTCCTCTGGATTTATTTTGTACTCATGCTGCCATGGAGTGTGTATCTGGCCATGATCGGCCGTGATCAAAAAAGCAGTCTCGTCTTTGATATTTGAAGGCAATCTTTCGTAGACAAGAGATTCAAAGAGTTCAAAAACCTCTTTTGCCTCTTCAAAATATTCTTCCGAATTTGGACCGTAAGTATGGCCCATAGCGTCTACCATTGGCCAGTAGACATAAATGTAAGAAAACCTTTCAGATTCAAGGGTTTTTCTCAATTTGATCATCATATCGACGAGATCGAGATATCCCTGAACTGCCGATCCCCGGTTGTGCAATTTAGAAAGACCGCTTTCTTTAAAAGAAGACGGAATTATTATGAGAGGATTTACACCGTAATTTCTTAAGGACTCATATATTGTTGGAACACTTACAAACGAAGAAGGATTTGCACCGCGCGATATCAACGAATCTCTTGTCATCCCTATGGGAGAGAAATCTATCATGTTCGCAAGAGTGCCGAACTCTTTTAAGTAAAGGATATATCCTAACATTCCATGTTCAATCGGCGATCTCGCCGTTGAAAGAGTTGTTAAAGCGTTAACGGTCGTCGATGGAAAAACAGAGAATATCTTTTGAGGCTTCCCTATGTATTTCAAATTCGAGTTCGAGGCCACTTTCTTTGCCTGCTCGTAGCCAAGCGCATCAACTAAAATCAAAACAACTCTTTTTGAATTTTGAAATTTTTCTCCAAAATAATTTGAAGGCAAAGGTTTGTGAAATGGAAGCAGGCCGAACTTTGCCACAATTGAGTTTATCAGACCAAGCAATGATTTTTCGTAATCTATCTTCATCCTTTCACCGATCCTTGCGTCAGTCCTCCAACTATAAATTTCTGAAGGCTCAGGAAGAGCACGAGTATTGGAATCATACCTATAAGGGCGGCCGTTGTCATAAGTCCCCAGTTACTCGAATAAGCGCCGGTTGAGAAGGTCTGAAGACCAACGGCAAATGTGTAGTTGTTAAGTCCGGTCATGACTATCGACGCTAAAATGTAATCGCCGTAATTTCCTATGAAGCCGAGTATCATCGTAACGGCAAGAACGGGCGCCGAAAGCGGTAAGATTATCCTCCAGAAGGTCTGGTACCTTGTCGCACCGTCAACCATTGCCGCTTCTTCAAGTTCCATGGGTATCGTATCGAAAAATCCCTTTATAAGCCAGGAGTTGAAGGCAATTCCACCTCCAATGTAGAGGAAGGTGAGACCTCCGAGTGTATTCAATCCGAGAAATGGCAGGAACTTTCCTATGAAATTAAGTAAGAGATAAAGCGCGACCATGGCCATCATCGTCGGGAACATCTGTATGAGCAAGATTCCTATCAGGCCGTACTTTCTTCCTCTAAATCTAAGCCTTGAGAATGGATATGCCATTAGAGCAGAAAGAAAGACTGTTATCACAGCGGCAGTTCCAGAAACAATTATGCTGTTGAGTAACCATCTCATCAAAGGCGGTATGTATTTTTGCATCCATATCTGTGTTATGTAATATGAGGTGTCATTTATCGAGTTAAGTTTGCCGCTTATTTCTTTAAAATAAGGCAGGTCTGCGAGTTCATTCGTCCTTCTTGAGATTATCCCAAGATTTGGCCCTATTATCGAAACGTATTGATTCTGGTAAAGATTATTTATAGAATTTATCTCGTTGACGCTGAATGGAAATCCGAGTACATTTATGTTTACGTAATCCTTGCTTCTATTTTTCAAATTGGAAATGTAATAAGAGTATTCATCTGTGAATTTATTCAAATTATTCCCAGTTTGCAAGGTAAGATTTACCGTATCGATTAGCTTTTGAGTGTTGAAAAATTGATCGTATCTTGAGGATGAAGGCATCGGCGGTAACTGGGAATAAATATTTGAATTTTGTAATGTTGCGTAGTATTTATTGAGTTCATTCAAAAATACATCGGCATTTTTAAAGGAATTTATATTCTTTGCCTCTTCGTCTATCTTTTTTGCAGACTTAAGCGTTTCAAAATAAAGAGAGGCGATCGAGATCTTATCGTTTATTGAGTTTATCTTCTCCTGAATTGGACCTATTTCAGATGATACCTCTTCGAGTTGCTTTCTTACGTCCGGAATCTGTTCCGATGCTTCTTTATACTTTTGTGCGTTTGTATCGTAATTTTGAAGTACGGGTATAGACATGGAAAGACCTGATTGTAATTTAAGAAGAACAAAGGGAAGAGAAGTCTTGACGTTAAGTATGGCATTTGAGTTCAAATTCGCGTAAATTACAGACTGGTTATTTTGAATGTAGTTAAGATCGTCTAATATCTTCTGAACCTGTTCAGTTATTGGATCAAAGATACTGTATTTTGACGAGATGGCAATCCAGTCTTTTGCCTGAGATATGTAAGATGAAACATCGTAAAAGATGCCACTTTGCGTAGATAGTTTGCTTTGGTGAAGAACACTCTTTACAAGTGAAACCATGTTATCGAGAGCCATGGCCGTCGGTACTATGTTATTTGAAAATATTGATATTTGCGACGCATCGTAAGACATCGCGCTGAGGTAGGAGACAGAACTTGCAGTCAATGTATTCAATTTATTTTGGAGTTGATTATAATTGTTGGACAAAGATGTAAGAGAAGATTGAAGTGTGCTCAACAAAAGAGTTTTTGATGATTGAGCCTTTGAAATCGCATCGGAAAGGCTTCGATCGTAAGATGAAAAGGCCGAATTAACATTCTGAACTGTCGAGAAGACCATCGATTTTATATTCTGAAGTTTTGCGGCACTAGTCGATCCGATTGTACTTGAAAGGTTTATCGTATCCATATTTATGCGCCTTAGATATATCGGGGCAAACCAGTTACCGTATGTAAATGTGCCATTCTTCAGGGAATTTAAAGTCTCTTCATAGGCACTGACAAGGTCTTTTGCCATCTGATTGTCAACGCCACTCTCCAAAAGAATCTCCGAGACATTTCCTGGAACATTTGAAAGGGCAGAAGCGGCCTTTGACATAGAATTTTTGTAATTATCCCATGATTGTGGAATTTCGGGGAAATACTGTCCGACGATCCGAATTGTATCCTGATCTGGAGAAGATTTCAAGGAATTAAGAAGATCTAAGATCCCTGCCATTTTATAATTCTGATCGAGCGAATTGAATTTGGCCGCGAGATCTGAAGAGACAATGGAAATGTATCTGAGGTCGGCATTTGAATTTTCCTTCACATTTTCAATGGCAAGAGATTTCGCCTTTGGAATGAAATTAACAGATATCCATGAAGCGTTAGACGTTATAGAATCACTCATTCTGTAAGTTGATTTGAAATAATTCTCGTAAGCATTGAAATCGCCGTTGAGTACGTTAAGAATTTCCTTGTCATTCATCTTGTTGTAAGGACTTCCAAGACTGTAAATGTTTGCAATATCGTTGTACAGCAAAGGTACATTCGGTTTTTCAAAGATAAGATCTATGTAATTTTGCCATGTTGTCTGGTTAGAAAATAAATTTGGACTTATAGACGAGTTGTCCCTTCTTATTGAAGTTGTAAAGATCCACAAAACAGGAAACAGAACAACAATTATGACCGCAATTATTATTATGTGCCTTATAGGATGAACTTTGAACATTATTTGTTCACCTCTTCAAAAGATCCGGAAAGTTTGAAGTTTATAGCGCTTATCGTTGCTATTATCGCAAAGATCAAAATAGATATCGCCGCCGCAAGACCATAGTTACGTCCCGATGCCCCTCCAAATGCGAGGTTGTAGGTATAACTTATAAGAATGTCTGTTTGTCCCGCTGGCGTTATCGAGTTCGGAATCGGAGGGTTTCCTCCCGTTAAAAGATATATAACGTTGAAATTGTTGAAATTGTAAGCGAAAGACGCTATAAGCAAAGGAGCAAGCGGTGTCATAAGTAAAGGAAAGGTTATTGTCCAGAAAGAATGCCATTTCGAAGATCCGTCTATTGAGGCGGCTTCATAAAGATCGTCTGGTATAGACTGAAGCGCTCCGAGAGATATGACCATCATGTAAGGGAAACCAAGCCATGTATTTACCAAGAAGAGAGCGACCTTTGCCCAGAACGCATCTCCAAACCAGTTTATTGGCGGCAGGTGGAGCCATTCACCGAGGAAGATTCTGTTTATTATTCCAAAGCTTACGTTGAAAAACCCAACTCTAAACATTATTATGGATATGAATCCCGGTATAGCCCATGGAATTATCAAAAGAGTTCTGTAAATAGTTCTAAATCTCATATTTCTGTTGTTAAGAACTATGGCAAGGATCAAACCTACAGCAAATGTAAAGACAACGCTTAAGGCAGCCCATTCGAATGTCCATATAAAGACACTTAAAAACGGAGACATTATCTGTTTGTTCGTAAGCAGTGACGAAAAGTTGGCAAGACCCGTGTATCCGTAGTACCCTATTATCATGGTCTGTTTTCCGGTCGAAGGATCAACGTCCCAGAACGCGGAGTTATGTTCGAGAACTGGCTGGCCGGTTATCGTGTTTACAAGAACTGTTTTTTGAACCTGATGACCATTTTCCACAACCGGCATTGTAGAGAGTGTGTATTCGTACTTTGCCGTCACAAGTTTGTTAAAGCCATAAGTTGTTGTGAAAAACAAAGTGCCTATTTCGGGATTTATAAACTCGGTATTGCTTAATATAGATCCGTAATTTGAATTAAAGAATTTAAGGTTCGGAAAGGTGCTTTGATCCGAAGGACTGTAAAAGTAATTGTAGTTTTCTCCGTTTACAGATATTGCTATTATCTGCGAAGGATCCTTTAGAGATCTTACCACTGAATAGTTAACGCCATCTATAGAGACCGAACCGTTTGTGAGCATCTCAAATGAACTTGTGTATCTGCCTGGGGAGGAAGGCTGCGGCGATGAAGCTATGTAAAGTTTTCCATCTGGACCTTTTAAAAGCAAAACAAAATCATTTGTGGGTTTATAATCTTTGTAAAGAGTATAGACAGAATAATTGAAAAATTTAGGGTTTGGACTTATGACAACTTTGTCAAGCAAAATATTTATTGCCTGATCTCTTGTCCACATGTATCCAGTTGCGTAATTTTCAAAGGCTATTTGAAATGTGAAATATATCGGATAAACGGTCAAAATCATTAGAATTATAAGGGCGGGAAGCATATATCTGAAAGGATATCCTTTTGGGTTTATCAATGCGTAATCTATAAACACAAGCAATAAAATCACAATAATTCCGAGCGCGTAAGAACCATTTATAAACAACAAAGTAATAGACCATCCAAGAATCGCGTCGATAAGCGCCACCGATATCCATAAAATAGCCTTTTTTATCAAAGATTATCCCTCCAAATAAAAGCATGGCGGGACTTTCCCGCCATGCGATGATTTATTGTGATATAGCCTGTTTTATTTGCTGGACAGCCGTAGTTAAAGCGGCCTGAGATGATTCCTTTCCGTCGATTGCAAGGTTGATAGCATTAGTCCATGCATTCCACACAGAAGCCATTTGAGGAATATTTGGCATAGGTGTTGTATTACTTAGAGCCTCGACAAAACCTTTAAGCCATGGGGCAACCTTTTCGGCTCTGGCAGAAACATCATACCTGGCCGGTATTCTCGGATCGGCCTGCCATATCTTGTACATTGTGTCATTTGTGTTAACATAATCTGACAAAAATTCAATCGCCTGAATCTGATTAGGAGATTTGGAGTTGATCATGAATCCCTGAACTCCAACGAATGGTTTGCCGCCAGGAATAGGAGCAACTCCGAAATTGATCCCCGCCTGTTGAACCTGTGGAACTGCCCATTCACCATTTATCATCATGGCAGCCTTACCTGATGTGAAAAGGTTAACTGCCGTGTTGTAATCTTCTCCCTGTGGAATTATTCCGGCCTTAAAGAGGCTAACGATGTAATCCAATCCTTTAACTGCTCCAGCATTCGCGAGGCCTATGTCATTTGGATTAAGGGAACCATCTGGATTCGTTCCAAAGACATATCCGCCAAATCCTTGAATGAACGGAGCCGAAAAGTAAGGATCGCCGTAAACAGGATATGCAAGTCCGTAGAATCCTCCGGATGTCATCTGCTGTGCCATCGTAAAGAGTTGATCTGGAGTTGTCGGTGGATTTGTAACGTAATCTTTGTTATAGAAGAGAGCAAGTACATCTATACCGTAAGGAAGACCGTAAAGTTTGCCACCGTAAGAAAAGGCCTGAAGAGCCGAAGGAGCAAATTGCTTAAGTTGATCTGATGAAAGGAAGGTAATAGGACTTAAAAGTCCATCTGCCGCTAATTCTCCAACCCAGTCATTTGCACCGACTATTATATCCGGTCCCTCGCCCGCCGCTGCGGCCGTGACAAATTTGGTCCTGATATCACCAAAGTTCATTTCAACAACTTTTACAGGTATTCCGTAAACAGCCTGGAACTCATTTCCAAGTTGCGTCAAAATAGGAGCCCTTGTAGAGTCAGCCCAGATAAGTAACTGTCCTGGAGTAGCTGCAAAAACGCTCATCACCGTCAGAGACGCGATGATCATACTCAATACAAACCAGCGTTTCATCTGAATTCCTCCCTTCAAATATTAATTTACCGTAAAGAAGCCTTGACAGGCAAATAATATAATACCACTAAAAACGTTTTTTTTCAATATATTACCGATTGAAAACGATTTATTAAGAATCATTCTAAATGCCAGATCGCATTTGATAAAAATTTATGATAAAATTCCTCTGGTGATGAAGTTGAAAAACTTAAAATTCTGGATGATTACAAAAGAATATTTTTTGATTTCAGCAGGAGATCTCATAACTGCGGTAGGGGTTGTCGCTTTCCTCGTACCATACAACATAGCGGCAGGTGGGGCAAGCGGTCTGGCAATAATACTTCACGGACTTCTGCCAATGATTCAAATTGGCGTATGGATGTACATAATAAATGGCATTTTGATACTTATATCTATTTTAATACTCGGCATAGATTTCAGTTTTAAAACGATCTATTCCACATTTTTGCTTTCTTTCTTCGTAGATCTTCTCAACAACATCTTCCCAATTCCGGTGTATACCGGAGGAGATCTAATGCTGGCTACGATATTTGGATCTATAATAACGGCCTTTGGGATGGCGATAGCCTTTTCACAAAATGGTAGCACCGGGGGAACTGATATCGTGGCCAAACTGTTTAATCGCTTCTTTTCTATACCGCTCGGACAGGGAGTCTTGATTGCAGATGTGGCGATAGGCGTTCTTTCTGGATTTCAATACGGTGTAAACATAGGAATGTACGCGATCCTCGCTATCGTTTTAAATGGATTGTCGATAGATTTTCTTATGCGCGGTATGGAGATGAGCAAGCAACTTTTCATAATCTCTTCAAAGAACGAAGAGATAGAAAATTATATAACTCAAAAAATCGGTCATACCGTAACGTACATTCCGACAATTGGAGCACATAACAGAAAAGAATACAAGATGATAATGGTCGTAGTCAAAAGAAGGGAAGTCTCGTCCATATTAGACGTAATAAAGGCAATAGATCCATCAGCCTTCGTTATAGTTGAGGATATAGACAAAGCCTTTGGCGAAGGTTTTAAAGATATAAACAAATTATGAGGTGAAAAGATGATATACCAGATATTCGTCGATAGATTCTCAAAGTCAGATCAAAACATGCCAGTCAAACCATGGGATTCTCCAGTTGAAGGAGCGAGAAATGAGTTTTACGGTGGAAATATAATGGGAATCATCTCAAAGGCAGATTATATCTCATCGCTTGGTGCAGATGCCATCTATCTTACCCCGATATTTGCATCACAAACATACCATAGATATGATATTCTTGACTATTTCAAGATAGATCCCATTGCTGGAAATGATGAGGATTTCGATGAGATGGTAAAGGTTTTCCATTCAAAGGGCATAAAAATATTCTTAGACGGAGTCTTTAACCACGTGAATGTGAATTCAGAAATGGCAGAAAAATTTGGAACGAAAAACAGGTGGAGGAATTTTGATCTCGTAGAACTCGATCTTGACAGAATGGATGTCATGAATTTCATAATCGAGGTTGTAGAGTACTGGATGAAAAGAGGAATTGATGGATTTAGAATAGACTGCGCGAATGATATAGGCATGAAACATTTAGACAGAATCATGGACATTATTCATCGTTTCAACGGAGAGATGATCGGAGAGGTAATGACTTACGCGAAAGACTGGCTCGATCACATGGACGGCGTGATGAATTACTTCTTCAGAAAATCAACTCTTTCTCTTCTAAGGGGCGAATTGTCTGTCGGAGATTATGTAACCTTTATAAATTGGATGATGGAGGAGTATCCTTACGACAAACTTCTCAAATCATGGACGATCCTTTCTTCTCACGATACTCCGAGACTTTCTTACGTTCTTGGAGACGAAAGGCGCGTACGTCTTGGCATCGCCATCCAATATGCCTTTCCCGGTATTCCCATGGTCTATTACGGTGAGGAAATAGAGATGAATGGAGGACCGGATCCCTTCAACAGAGCCCCTATGAAATGGGACCAAAAAAGTGAAAGAATAGATTTTTACAGGCAAATGGAAAATATAAGAAAAAAATTCAATGTATTTTCAAAAGGAAAAACAAAGATATGGAAATCAGGAAGCACCATCGCAATTTTAAGATACGATTCATGGGAAAATTTCGTGATCTTTGCCGGAAACATTTCGAATTCTGCAAATGTTGCCAATATAATGATTCCATACTCTTATGCTTTTGATGGCTTAGAACTTATAGATGCACTTAATCCGGATCGAAAAGCGAAGATCTCTTCGGGATCTCTTATTGCCGAGTTTGAACCTTTTGATTTCGCGTTTTTCGTTCCACAGGATAACGTTCCCTATTACACTTTTTTCAATCATAGATGAAGATGAAAATAATAGCCCTGGTTGTAACATATAACAGATTAGATTTTCTTAAAAAGAATCTTGAGGCACTCTCCCGTCAGTCAAGAAAGCCAGACGAGATAATCGTTATAGACAACGCGAGCACAGATGGAACTTATGAATTTTTAAAAGATCAAAAAGTTAAATTCGTAAGGCTTTCCGAGAATACAGGAGGAGCGGGAGGATTTTCTTATGGACTTAATTACGCGATAGAAAATGGTGCAGACTGGGTATGGATGATGGACGATGACGCTATACCCTATGATGATGCGCTCAAGTCACTTGAAGACGCGATTAATAAAAGGCCGGATGCCGGTGTTTTCCTGAGCAAACTCGTATCGGATCCGGATTCAAAACCTCAAGAAAAGATAAAAGCAGCGCGGACAGGAACCTTCGTAGGCTTTGCCGTGAAGAAGGAAGTTGTAAAAAGAGTGGGCCTTCCCGATTCTGACTTTTTTATATACGCAGACGATTACGACTATTCGATTAGAATAAGAAAAGCTGGTTTTAAGATCTTAAGAGTCCATTCAAGTCTTATAGAACACAAAGATTGGGTAAAACAAAAACGCGTCTTTCGATTTCCATTTTCAAAACCCCGGGTACCGGCGTGGAAAACTTATTATCTCTTCAGAAACCCGATCCTTGCGACAAAAAACGTTAAGATAATAAATTTAGCCGTTATATTCTACCTCTCGATCGACAGATACGTATGGTCATACGTCGATCCATCCGCTAAACCTTACATATTTAAAGGTTTCAAGGATGGGCAAAAAGGTTTAAAAGGCAAGCAGGTCGACCCAAGAAATCCTTTACTTTCTTGATATCTGTCCTATCGCGACAAAATGGGCGGCCGTCTTTTTTGGAACAAATCTTAAGCCAAAAGCCGTTAATTTGTTTATAAAGCCCGGAATGACTATAAGTTTTCCGTCCCTTAGACCTTTGTATCCTATTTCGGCAACCCTTTGGGCACTCATACTCTTTATGCTGAAAGTTTCGGCACTTGTCAGTCCTATTCTTTTTTGAAAGTTCGTCTCTGTAGGTCCCGGGCATAAAACGGTAACCTGAACGCCAGTTCCCTTTAGTTCCTCGTTAAGCGCAACGGAAAATGAAAGAACGTAAGCCTTAGTTGAATAATAAACGTTCATGTAAGGGCCCGGAGGAAAGGCTGCAAGAGAGGCAACATTTAAAATCTTTCCATGTCCTTTTTCGATCATAGAAGGTAAAAAGAGGCGGGTAAGATGGGTTAGTGCAGAAACATTCACCTCTATCATCTCGAGAGAGGTCTTGAGGTCCGTCTTTACAAAAGCGCCATAACTTCCAAAACCTGCATTGTTGACAAGTATCTCTATATCTACAGAATTTCTTTCTAACTCTTCAAAGATTTCATCTGAAGCAGAAGGAATTGACAGATCCTTTGAGATCGTCATAACGTTGATCCCAAATTCATCTTCCAAATCTTTCTCGATTTCTTTCAGTTTGTCATTGTGACGTGCAACGAGTACGAGATCATGGCCGTCCTTTGCAAATAATTTCGCAAGTTCCATTCCTATTCCACTTGAAGCCCCTGTTATAAGTATGCAGTCTTTCATAATACCTCCATTTAGCAATAGATCTACTAATAATATACCATTTATTTTCAATTGTTATTTAAATAATAATTGATTCGTTGTTTTTGCTTAACTTTCAGGTGGTATTTTAAATACGGATAATAAAGTTTGATCGATTTAACTTTATGGAGGCGAAAGGTTATGGCAGTGCAAAAAGTTAAAGAAGGAATTTTCTCTTTAAGATCCAACGACTGGGACAGAACTCTTTTCGATGAACTTATACCTCTGCCCGATGGAACGAGTTACAATGCGTACGTTATAATGGGAAAGAATAAGGTAACACTCGTTGACACAGTCGATCCAAGAAAGACGGAAGAACTGATACAAGATATAAAAGCACTGAACCTGAAAAAGATTGATTACATCGTATCACAGCATTCCGAGCAGGATCACTCCGGATCTATCCCTGAAATTTTGGAAATGTATCCGACGGCTAAAGTTGTAACGAACAAGAAAGGAAAAGAATTCCTTACTGAACTTATTAAGGTACCAGAAGACAGATTTTTGGTCATCGATGATATGGGTACGATGGACATCGGTGGAAAGACTTTAAAGTTCATCTTCACACCGTGGGTTCACTGGCCAGAAACTTTCTCGACTTACCTTGCAGAAGACAAAATTCTTTTCACGTGCGATTTCTTCGGCGCTCACATAGCCACAAATGATCTGTTTGTAAAGGACGAAGGAAAAGTGATGGAAGCGGCAAAAAGATACTATTCTGAAATAATGGTTCCCTTCAGAACCTCCATAAGATCGAACCTCCAAAAGATAAAGGATCTTGATTTTGAAATAATAGCGCCATCCCATGGATGTGTTTATCAAAATCCAAAAATCATAATTGACGCCTACAATGATTGGTCTTCAGAAAATGTGAAAAACGTCGTTGTTATTCCATATCTTTCAATGCACGGAAGCATTCAAAAGTTTGTCAATCATTTCATAAGGAAACTTCAGGAAAAGGGAATAGATGCAAGGCCATTTGATGTGGTAACGGCCGACATAGGAAATATGGCGATGGCTTTAGTGGATGCCGCAACGATAGTTATCGCATCTCCGACGATGTTGGGAGGAGTTCATCCCAAAATTGCTTATGCTGCATATTTAACAAATCTTCTAAGACCGAAAGCAAAGTTTGCATCCATTATAGGCTCTTACGACTGGGGAGGGCGTGAGGTCGATGTACTTGGAGAATTGCTCAAAAACTTGAAAGTCGAAATGATAAAGCCCGTACTCATAAAGGGAGATGGCACAGAAGAGGACCTGAAGGGAATCGATGATCTTGCCGAACAAATCTACCAAAAGCACAGATCAATTAACCTATAAACATAGACATCGTCATCGTCATTATCTTCACCTCTTCGGTCCGGCGTGGCTTACGATGATGGCCGATATGGATGCCGCAAGCACGATAAGCGCGGCCGAAGTAGGTGCGACTTTCAAATACGGTTTGATATGGTTCATGTTATTGCTTACGGTACCACTCTTTTTTGTCCAGGAAGCGGCGGGCAGAATAGGCATCGTTACGCAGGAAGGACTCGGAACTGTAATAAGAAAGCATTACTCAAAAAGGACGGCTCTTGTCCTTACCGTCCCGATGGTAATAACAGATGTGATAACTTACATTGCCGAATATGCCGGTATAGCAATAGGATTTAAGATTTTTGGAATATCCCCACTCATATCTCTTCCTGTCATTTTTGTTTTACACATATTTTTGATAACAAAGCGAAAGTATGTCCAATTCGAGAAAGTCTTGCTCGCAATCTCAGGTATTTTGATAGCGGCATTTGTCATCACTTTGATGTTCAGGGGAATCAAGCCATATTCACCATTATACATCCTTCCATCTCCTTCTTTCTTTTACATGCTTGCCGTTACCGTCGGTGCTGTGGTGATGCCTTTTATGCTTTTCTTTCAGGCTTCGGCAGCCGGAGAAAAGATCTCTGCTGTTCACCGACATTTCGGCGAAGAAGGTGAAACGTATTTGAAAAGGAAGGCCCTCTCTTTTTCAAAGAAGGAAACCTTGATAGGGGCAATTGTCACCGAGATTTTGATGGTTGTGGTCGAAATGGTCGCAACCGGTGTTGATCCATCTGATAATCTTATGTCTCCCAAAGAACTCTCGACGATACTCTCTTCGATAGCCGGTCCTCTTTCTCCTTATATATTTGGCATAGGACTTGCGGCCGCAGGCTTTCTCGCACTTGTAGTTGTGTCTTTGGGAAGTGCATGGGGCTTTGTCGAGGCTGCGAGTATTCCGAAAGACAAAGCGTGGATTGTCTACGTCCTCGAAAGTTTGCCGGCAGTTTTTGTTCCGATGATCTTCAGTTCGGATCTTATAAACTTCATTCTGGACCTTATGGTTATCTTCGTTTTTGTTCTCATAGGCCCGGGAATAATGGTAGGGATTATCTCTTCAAACAAAAAGATCATGGGAGAGTATGCGTCAGACGTGAAATGGAAGATATTCTACTGGGCGAGTTTTTCATTTGTTTTGATCTTTGGATTCATAGCGTTATACAGTCTGTGAGGTGAGAGATGGAAAATATAAATGATTTAAGCAGTGCTTTTCAGGATTATCTTTTAGACATATCGAAACTTAACGGTGAGAAAAAAGTCGTAAGATCAAAGGATATAGCAAAAATAAGAAAGGTAAAGATGCCTGCCGTAACGATAATGCTAAAGAAAATGGAAAAGGCAGGACTCATTGCCCACGAAAGTTATGGTTACGTTGAATTGACCGAAAAGGGAAGAATGATTGCTGAAGAGATAAAAAAAAGGCACAAAGTGCTTTACGAATTTTTAAGAGACATTCTTAATTTGCCCGAAGAGATCGCAGAAAAAGATGCCCACAAAATAGAACATGATCTTGATGAAAAAGCGATAAGAAACATATCTGCTTTTATGGAATTCGTCGATCTTATGGAGAAACAATTTCACACAAGAAAATGTTTTTGCTTCTCATACTTTTCTGAAAACGGTGATCTTCCAGATGAAGATGTGTGTAAGACACATCTGCTGTTAAGATTCAGAAATGAAAACAAAGATTAAATATAATATAATATATATCAATTAAAATAAATTACCGGCCAAATATTCGTTAATAGCAGAAGACGGGATGTCATCGAAAAAATGGAGGGTATTTCATGTGGATCTACATGCTTGTTGTAGGTGCTTTGATTGTATTTCTGTCACTTAAATTCAAATTAGAGCCTCTTTTGCTTGTTCCGATAGGTTTCTTCATATTTCTTTCAAATATACCGGGCAATCCGCTTGTCGGTCCGAACGGACTGATGACACATTTATTCAACATGCTTATTGGTTCAGAATTACTGCCCCTTTTGATCTTTATCTCGATCGGCGCGATGATGGATTTCAACCTTTTGATTTCGAATCCACTTTACACGATAATAGGCGCTTTCTCTCAGGTGGGAATATTTCTTACATTTTTGATGGCAAATTTCTTTGGGTTCGATATAAGGTCTGCAGCCTCGATAGCATCCATAGGAACGGCCGACGGACCAACGGCGATTTACGTGACATCCATGCTCAAGCCCGAACTCGTTCCTTCTGTTTCTTTAGCAGCCTACACCTATGTATCGATAATACCGCTGCTTATTCCGATCATATTAAAGATTCTCATTTCAAAAAATGAGATGGAGGCTATGACTGTAACAAAACAGAACGTATCAAAATTAACCTTGACGATCTTTCCATTCATCCTTGTCATTCTTGTTGGTTTTATGGCCCCTGTAGCACTTCCTTTGATCGGATTCTTGATGTTCGGAAACTTCTTAAGGATAAACGGTCAGACCCAAAAACTGAAGGATGTCGCCGAAAACGAGATGGCGATGATACTTACACTTCTAATAGCAATGCTTATAGGATCGAATATGTCATCTGAAACTTTTTTCAGGTTGGATACCCTTATGATCTTTTTACTTGGGATAGTCGCATTTTTCCTAAATCTGATCTTCGGCGTACTTGCCGGAAAATTCTTCCACATCTTCGATAAATCATTCAATCCTTCAATAGGAGCGGCCGGCAACAGTGCTTTTCCAATGGCTTCGAGAGTAGTGCATAATTACGCCCAAAAAAAGAATCATAAAACCTTTTTGCTTCCAGCAGCGCTTTCAGCCAATGCCGCCGGGCAGATAGCCTCGGCCATTGCCGGCACATTCTTACTTCAAAGCGTGCTCACGCCTGAGACAAACCCTTATACTATAGCGGCAAACGCTTTCTGGAAATCCTTCGCCGTCATGATAGGGCTTGGAATCATAATCTTTTTAATAGGCAAAATCAAAATTACAAGAAAAACAAACGGGACCTGATTGGTCCCGTTATATATAA
>ERZ1669251.207-NODE-207-length-18745-cov-7.938149_pt1 | contig 18745 bp, 13 predicted proteins | sample MGYA00579294_ERZ1669251 | MGnify/ENA primary metagenome ERZ1669251 (study PRJEB41166, sample SAMN08046056) | hot springs metagenome | biome: hot spring; feature: acid hot spring; material: thermophilic sediment; isolation source: thermophilic sediment from acid...
TTTAAGAGTATATGTGCTTTTTATGTTGGCTCTTTTGTTTTACAAGTTTTATCAGATATTAAATCATTAAATAAAAAGAAAGCAGGGAAGGGAGAGGGCAAAGAAGAAGGTCTAAAACTTAGGATATTCTTTTGGTGGGACAATATAAAGAAGCACTGGTATAAGAAGAAGAGTGGCAATAGTGCCTATACTCATACCGCTCACAACTACTACAGCTAAAGGTTTTTGGACTTGGGTACCTATGCCAGTCCTTATGGCTGCTGGTAATAATCCAAGAGCAGCCACTAAACCTGTCATCAAAACTGGTCTAAATTTATCTTTCATTGTTTCTATTACAGCATCGTAAACTGATAGCCCGCTTTCATAAAGCCTTATGAATTGAGTGACTATAACAGAACCGTTCATTATAGAAACACCCATTACAGATATAAATCCTATAGCAGAGGAAACGCTAAAAGCCATACCAAGCACCAAAAGTGTAACAATAGCAGTACCTATGGCCACTATAGCACTTGAAAAAGCCACAAGCGTATATCTTAAAGATTTAAAGTATAGATACAATATCGCTAATGCTATAAATACAGCTACTGGTATTATAATAGCCATTTGATGCTGGGCTTGTATCATTTGTTTGTATTCGCCGCTCCATTCAAGATGATATCCAGGTGGTAGTTTTACAGCTTTTGCTATGGTTTCTTTAGCTCTTTTTATAACACCACCTACGTTTGAAGTAGTGATGCTAAACTTTATAGGTAAGAATCTTTGATAATTTTCTCTGTATATAAAGAAAGCTCCTATATGATATTTTACATCTGCTACATCGCCAAGTTTTATGATCTGACCGTTTGGGGTTAGTATAGGAATAGAAGCTATTTCCTTGGCAGTCTTTCTATAGTCTTTTGGAAATCTAATTACCAAGTCAAATTGCTCATCTCCTTTTAAAATCTCTGTAACCGGTGAACTTCCTATTGCAGCTTGTATAATATTTAAAACATCCCCAGTGTTTAAGCCGTATCTTGCGGCTTTTTCTCTATCTACTCTTACATCTATCTCTGGTTGACCAAGCTCCTTGTACATACCTACGTCTGCCATTCCCTTTATATGTTCTAAGATAGGAGTTATCTCTCTTCCTAATTTATCAAGCTCTGTTAGTTTTGGGCCGTATATTTTCAAAGAGTTTTCACCCTTTACCCCAGAAAGCACTTCATCAAAGTTGTCTTGAATGTATTGAGAAAAGTTTACATCAGCACCGGGAAACATTTTTTCAAGATGTTTTCTCATAATATTTTCAAGCTTTTTTTTAGTCATACCGCTTGGCCACTTTGAATATGGTAAAAGCTGAATTGAGTACTCTGTGTCGTAAGGACCGACGTCGTCTGTACCATCTTCTGGTCTTCCTGCTCTACTATCCACAGATATTACTTCTGGAAATGTCATAATATAATGTCTTACTTCGTTGGCGTACTTATGAGATGTGGAAAGAGCTATGCTGTATGGAAACGTAATTCTTAGATATATATTGCCTTCGTCTAACGTTGGTATAAATTCTGTTCCTAAAAACTTAAAACAAATAAGCATTAGAGCTATAATTACAAAACTTACTATGGCAAAGGGTTTTGCTATCTTTAGTATTTGTTTTAGGATTTTAATATAAAAATCTATAAGAATGAGTGGTAATTTAGGCTCCTTTTTATTTATCTCTTTCTTTACAAGCCCTATAGCTGACGGTACAAATGTAAAAGTGAGCACGATAGCTATAGCAAGGGCGTAAACGTAAGTCCTTGCCATTGGGCTAAATAGGACTCCTTGAGCCCCGCTCATCATAAAAAGAGGTATGAAAGAGGCGATGATTATTAGAATTGAGAACATCACAGGTTTTGCTATGTCCATGGTGGCGTAAGCTATGACATAATCTGCGCTATGGTTATCTTTTTCTTCTGATATCCTAAAAATATTTTCTGCTAACAGTATTGCGCTATCTATTATGATGCCAAAATCTACGGCTCCTAAAGATATGAGGTTTGCCTCCTCACCTCTTAAAGCCATAAAAGCAAGTGTTGATATAAGAGCAATTGGAACCACGGAAGCAACTATAAGAGCCACTGGGACATCTCCTAAGAAGAAAATTACCATAGCGAGTATTAGAATAATACCTATTGTGGCATTTTCCTTGATTTTGTTTATAACAGCGTCCAACAGCGTTTGCCTCGTGTAATAAGGCACTAGCTCCACGCCTTGAGATTTGTATTGTTCATTCAACTCCTTAATCTTTTTGTTTAAGGCCCTTAAAGTAGGTACAGATTGGGCATCTTTTCTCATGACGGCTGTTACTACCACCACTTGATTTCTTGAATACCATTTTCCATTCGGTTCTCTTATGCTAAGCCCCATATAGCCCTGAACCGGTGCATGTCCTATACGTACTTTTCCAACATCAGCCACTGTTATAGGAGTGCCGTTATAGTTTGTTAAAACTATATTTTTTATATCATCTAAGTTTTTTATAAGCCCAATACCGCGTATTGTATAAGTTTGCTCACCTATTTCTGTGTAATTGCCACCTACGTTTATATTTGCGTTTGCTATGGCGTTTTGTACTTGTGTTAATGTAAGACCATATTTTACAAGCTTTTGAGGGTCAACTATTACTTGATACTGCTTTTCAAAACCACCAATGGGATTGCAATCTTCTATGCCTGGGACAGTTTTGATTTGTCTACATATAGGCCAATCAGCTAAGGTCCTAAGATACATAAGAGATTGATGTTTGAGACCTCTTACTTGAAACCTCATCACCTCACCTACTGGATTTGATTGAATAACAGGTTGAACACCAGGAGGAAGGTTTATCTGACTAAGCCTATTTATAATGTGTTGTTTAGCAGCATCGTAGCTTATATCGTAGCTAAACGTAACCTTTACATCGGAAAGACCATACAAAGATAACGTATTTATTTTAGTAGCGTAAGGGATTGCTGAGAGAGCACTCTCAAGAGGTATAGTTACTTGCTTTTCCACCTCTTTTGCAGAATGTCCAGCGTATATAGCGGTGATTTCTACCACTACGGGAGAGTAGTCTGGAAAGGGTTCTACATCAAGCTTTTTAAGACCAAATATAGAAAAGATAAAAAGTAGCACCACTATAAATATAAACACTATCTTATTTTGAAGTACAAAGTTTATAAATGACCTCATAAATTAATCCCCTGATGCATCTTTTAATAACAAGCTACCAGAACCTACTATCTCATCTCCCGGATTAAGACCTGATTTTATATAAGCGGTACCGTCTTTTATTTGATATACTTTTACCTCCGTTTTTATATACTTTCCATTTTCATATTTAAAAACGTAAAATTTGTTGTTGTCAAATATCAAAGCGCTTTGAGGTATGGACAAAGCTTGGACGGAGTTTGGCAATATCTTTACATTTACAAACATGTTTGGTTTTAAAAGGTTGTGTATATTTTTAACTCTTATGTAAACTTTATAGGTCCTTGTGTTAGGGTCTACTATATCTCCTACGTAGAATATTTTACCTTTAAAGTCGACTCCAGGATAAGAAGAAGTTGTAATATCAGCTTCTTGACCCGGTTTTATAAACCTTATATCTTTGCTAAAAGCATCGGCTTCTACCATCACATGAGAAGTGTCTACTATAGTAGCAAGCGGTGTATACGGGTCTACTATGATTTTTTCACCAGGGTGTATATTTAGTTTTGCTACAACACCGTCAGCAGGGCTTGTTATGTACTTTGTCATTACGTAAGAACCACCACCTCTTAGTCCTATTATGCGCATTTGGGCATAATATCCATCCATAAGGGCTTTGGAAGATTTTAGGTTTGCCAAAGCGTTATCCAAATCAAATTTAGACATAGAGCCAATAGCATAAAGCTTTTTGGTAAGCTCGTAGGTTTTTTTAGCAAGCTCATACTGGGCTTTTGCCTGAAGATAGTTTGAATATAAGTTTGCTACATCGGCAGACTTTACCAAAAAAAGAGGCTGTCCTATGTGAACATTTTGACCTATGTTTACAAGCACCCTTTCTATAACGCCGTTTACAGAGGAAGTAACATTTACAATGCCATTTGGAGAAGATTTGACAGTGCCTGGAAGTTTAAGACTTTTAGTAAAAGTAGAAACGCTTACCTTTACTATTTTTATATTGTTAGTTTCTGGCTTTGTCTGGGCATTTTGTTTAGCGTTGCCCTTTGAAGCGTCAGAATTGTTGCAGCTTGTAAAAGCCAAACAAACCAAACCTGATAAAACAGCACCTTTAAAAATACTAGTTTTCATAAGCTACCCCTGCTATAAAGATCTAAAAGTGTCCTACTTAACATAAGCTGGTATAAAGCGTTTCTATAGCTTGCCATAAAATCTTTGTAGGTTCTTTCTGCATCGAGCAAATCAAGCACAGATATACCTCTTAAAGCAAAAGACTTTTGGGATATATCTAGTATCTTTTCAATCTCTTTCTTCTTTTCTACGTATGCTCTAAAGGTTTTTTGAGCGCTTAAAAAGTTTTGATAAGCTTGATAAGTCTGAGTTTTTGCAGTATCTTCTAAGTTTTTAAGCATAAGTTTGTCTTGTTTGATACTATACGCTGCATTTAATATACCGCCTACATTTCTATCAAATATAGGAAGAGGAAAGCTAAGACCTGCACCTACCATAAAAGGGTATCTTCTTCCTTCTGAATCTATACCTACTGTATCTATCTCAAAATTAAATGTCAAATCTGGTATATTTTGGGCTTTTTGAAATTTTAAATTGTAAAGGTCTGACTGAAGCTGATATTTTGCTGCTTTCACATCAAATCTATTTAGAGCAAGTTTTTCATACTTTTTTAAGTTTGGTTTCTGATTTAATAAAAATGCTATTGGATAACCAGCTTTTAATCTTATTGGTGTTTTTAGTCTAAGCAGTGTTTTTAACTCTTTTAAATCGTTTTCATATTGAGCTTTTGCTTGATATACTGCGCTTTGAAGGTTTACTTTGTAAACGGATAACTTAAAATAATCTAAATTTGATATAAATCCGTAATCCTTTTGATACTTGGCTATCTTGAGTACCTTTTCATAGTTATCAAGGTCATCTTTAGCTTGTCTTAAAGCTATCTTATCTATTATCACCTGGTAATAAAGGCTCATAAACCCTATGAGGAGATTTCTGACATTGTCATCATGAGAAAAAATAGAAGATTTATAAAGAGCATAGTTTAGCTTCATATTTAGGCTTCTTTTGCCACCCATTCTGAAAAGCTTAGATATGCCTATGTTAGAAGTGGAATCTTTGCTTCTTAACTCTCCATTTCTTATTTCGTGCTGGGTGCTAGACATATATATGGTAGGATTTGTGTGGGCTTTTGATTCTAAGTAGTTTGCGTAGGCTTTATCTATGTTATACTTGTCTATCAAAACGTTGTAGTTGTTGTGTATAAAGATAGATACAGCTTTAGCAGGTGTTAGTTCTAAAGGTTTTTCCTCTGAGAAAGAAGGCTCTGATATTAAAAGCCCATATACCAAAAAACCAAAGATGAGACCTTTTAATTTTTTTAGCTTCATAGCATTCTATTTTGCCATAAAAGTGTTAATTTTTTATGAAAAACATTGTTTTTTATTATAATATATATCATAAAGTATTATGAATTATAACTTACTTTTAATAAATGGACTGTGAGAAAGTTTTATATGAATTTAAAAACGATGCTATCGTGTATACATATAATAATTTAGAACATATACTAGCATTAAATATTTTTATATGGTTTACGATGGAAGATGGATATTTGGGAGTTTATGAGAAAAAAGATTTAAATGTAGACTTTATAGTTGGTAAAGATGGTATTATAGAAATAATATTTAAAGATGATAAAAGCTCTTATTGTTACAAGGGATATTGTAAAAATGCATCAGAACTTCTTGAGTTTTTAGAAAGTGCGTCAGATTATTGGGGATTTGGTGGACTGTTTTAGATATTTTCAAGAATTTCTTCCATTGTGGTAGAGGCAGCACCTATTTTTGATACCACTATACCAGCAGCGGTGTTGGCAAGCTCACAGGCTTCGTTGGTTTTAGCACCGGCCAATAAAGCTGCAGTCAAAACGGCTAAAAACGTATCGCCGGCACCTGTCACATCGTAAACCTCTTTTGCTTTTGCACTATAAGTATGTACAGCGCCATCTTCAAAGAAAGCTACGCCTTTTGGCCCAAGGGTTATAGCAAGATATGTAAGATTCAATTCGGTTTTTAGGTTTTTACCAAGCGTTAATATATCTTCTTCGTTTAACATAGCCTTGGCTTCTTTTTCGTTTGGAGTTATCACAGATAGATTACGGTAAAAATTTTTGTGATGGGGCTTTGGGTCTGCTGAAACGAAAGGATAATGCTTTACCAAAGCCTGACAAAGGTTTTCCGTGATTGTACCTTTTGCATAATCTGATACAATAATACCATCTACATCCTTTGGAAGCTTATCTAATATAATTTTAAAATCTAAAAACGGAGTCCTATCTTCCCAATCTATACGAATAAGCTGTTGATGAGAAGCTATTATGCGTGTTTTTTGAGTAGTGGGTTTGTCTGAGATGATATTTAAATTTTCTATATTTAATTCTTTTAGTCTTTTAGACATTATAATATTTGCATTGTCGTTGCCTACTATACCACACAAAAATGTTTGGACGTTCAAGGAAGCTAAATTGCTGGCAACGTTTGCAGCTCCACCAAGTCTATATTCTTCTGATAGCACCTCTACCACTGGTACTGGAGCTTCTGGGGATATTCTTTCGACGTTGCCAAAAAGATAGTGATCAAGCATCACATCGCCCACTACAGCGATTTTTAAGCTTTTAAAAGCATCTAAAATTTCTTTGGCTCTTTTTTTATCAAGACTCATCTTTTTCTATAAACTCCTCATGAAGAGCTCTAACGGCCAATTCTGTGTATTTTTCATCTATAAGACAAGATATTTTTATCTCGGAAGTAGAAATAGCTTTTATATTTATGTTGTTTGCGGCGAGTACTTCAAACATGCGTCCAGCTATGCCGTAAGCACTTTTCATACCTATACCTACCACTGATATCTTAGCTACATCGTCATCTCTTAAAACATCTCTGGCGTTTAATTGTTTAGCTACTTTTTTCGTAATCTCCTCTGCTTTGTGAGCATCGTTTTTGTTTACAGTAAAAGACATATCGGTGTACCCGTCCACAGAGACGTTTTGGACAATCATATCTACCACTATATGAGACTCCCCTAAGCTTTTAAAAATCTCAGCGGCTATACCAGGTTTATCTGGTATGTGGGTTATGGTAATTCTCGATTCGTTGACGTCGGCGGTTATAGCTCTTACAGCTTTTTTCTCCATAATTTCTTCCTCCGGTACTATCCAAGTGCCTTCAGCCTCTTCAAACGAAGACCTTACATGTATACGAGATCCAAATTTTGCTGCAAACTCAACGCTTTTTATCTGCATTACCTTAGCACCCAACGATGCCATCTCAAGCATTTCTTCGTAGGATATGTAATCTATCTTTTTAGCATGCTTTACAATACGGGGATCTGTGGTATAAACACCGTTGACGTCTGTGTATATCTCACAATCTGCTTTTAAGTAGCCAGCCAACGCTACAGCGGTGGTATCAGACCCACCTCTTCCCAAAGTGGTTATATCTCCTTTATCATCTATACCTTGAAAACCAGCCACCACCGGTATTATATTTTTATCTAAAAGCTCAAAAATCTTTTTTGTGTTTATATTTTTAATGTTGGCTTTAAAATGCACATCGTCTGTTTGTATAGGTATTTGCCATCCACACAAGCTTATAGCATCGTAACCTTTTTTCATAAGCATAAGGGCAAAAAGGGCGATAGCTTGCTGCTCACCAGTGGAGATAAGCTGATCCAATTCTCTATAATTTGGATACTCGTCTATAGATTTTGCAAGCTTTATCAGTCTCTCTGTTTCCCCAGACATTGCGGAAGAAACCACTACAGGTTTATAACCCTTTTCTATGGCTTTTATAACCTTGTTGGCAGCATTTTCAATGCGTTCTATAGAACCTACAGAAGTCCCGCCAAACTTTTGCACAAGTATCATAATATTACCTGCTTCATAGATATAATTTGAGGTATTCTTTTAAGCTTTTCTAACACCTCATCGCTTACTTTAGAATCTAGGTTTAGTACACCTAGAGCAAGTCCACCTCTTTTTTCTCTACCCAATCTAAAACCTGCTATGTTGACGTTTGCCTGTCCCAATATTGAGCCTATTGTCCCTATAACTCCGGGTGTGTCTTTGTTTTCAAATACAAGCATGACGCCTTCTGGTTCCACATCCACATAAAACCTATCAATCTGTAAAATGCGAGGTATTTGATTCTCTATGAGACTTCCACCTACCACCTTTTCCTGGACATCGCCGTATGCAGTTATCTTTATATAATGTTTAAAATCTTGAGATTCTTCGTTGGCAACTTCTTCTACTTCTATGCCGTAATCTTTGGCAAGATAAGTAGCATTTATGATATTCACCGGATAATCCGTTATACTTTTTAAAACACCTTTTAATACGGCTGCCACCACTGGTTTTGAGTTTTTAGCCAAATCTCCTATCACTTCTATCTTTATCTTTTTTATACCATCGGTGCTAAGTTGAGCCACAAAGCTACCCATATTTTCAGCCAAATCTAAGTGGGGTTTTATAAGGGTTATTACAGATATATCTGGGAAAGGTGCATTTACCACGTAATCTACTGGTTGACCTTTTAAAGCTTTCGTTACCTGCTGCGCTATTATAATACCTACGTTTTCTTGGGATTCGTAGGTGTTTGCACCTATATGAGCACTCAACGATACGTTTTTACACTCTTTAAAAGCATCAACAAGCTCTTTTGGCGGTGGTTCTTTGCTAAAAACGTCTATACCAGCACCGTATAGTTTTCCGCTTTTAAGAGCTTCTATCAAATCCCATTCTACTATTATACCGCCTCTAGCGCAGTTTATAACAATAGCACCATCTTTCATTTTAGCAATGCGCTCTTTGTTTATCATACCTTTTGTCTCATGGGTTAAAGGAGTGTGGATTGTAATTATATCCGATACTCCCAACATTTCATCCAAATCGTCGTATAGCTTTACCCCCAACCTATCACCTTTTTCTCTTGGTATGTAAGGATCATATGCTAAAACCTTCATTCCAAAAGCTTTTGCTCTTATTGCCACTTGAGAGCCTATGTTTCCTAAACCTATTATACCGAGCGTTTTTCCGAAAAGCTCAATACCCATAAAGCTGTGTCTTTCCCATCTGTAGTCCATTATCGTGTTGTGGGTTTTATGGATAGTTCTAATTACATTTATCATATGACCTATTGTAAGCTCTGTGGCGCCTATGGTATTTGCACCTGGTGTATTGCATACTAAAATTCCTTTTTTTGAAGCAGTTTCTATATCAACGTTATCAACACCTACACCAGCCCTTCCTATGACTTTTAAATTCTTTGCCCTTTCTAAAAGCTCGGTAGTAATTGGTGTTCTACTTCTTGTTACTATTGCATCGTAATTTTCAACTATTTCTAAAAGCTCATCAAACTTAATTTCAGGATAATAATCCACTTCAAACTCTTTTTTGAGGATTTCTACGCCCTTTGGAGATATGGGATCAGTGATTAAAACTTTCATAAAAACCTCCACAATTAAATTAGAATATATATTATAGCATATAAATTTGCGTATCTTATGGTGCAATAGCTCTAAGGCAAACTTAAAAGAGCTTGGACCGCTTCCTCTAATCTTCCTATTATCTCATCGTATGAGAATTTGTATTCCTTTAAAGGCCAGCCGTATCTTACTATTATCTTTTTGGGTTTTGGAAATATGTCGCCTATTTTCATAGCTTCATAAGAGCCTATTATAGCCGTTGGTACTATTGGTACACTCAACTCTTTGCTTAGTATTGCTACTCCCTTCTTAAAAGGAAGCAGTTTACCGTTTCTAGTTCTAGCTCCTTCTGGAAATATAACCAAACTTTTGCCGCTTTTTAAAACCCCTGCTGATTTTATAAGTGTTTCTTTTACGTTGGACTGTGTATCTACAGTGATTACATGAAAGTATCTAGCTATAAGCTCACCAATTTCACCTTCAAAATACTCTTTAGCACCCACAAAAAATACATCTTTTACTAATTCCTTTGGTAACGACGCCGCTATTAGAAATCCATCTAAATAACTGGCGTGGTTAGGGGCTATTATAAAAGGCTTCTCTTTGGGAAGATTTGGAATGCCTTCTACTTTAAACCTAAAGTAAACTTTGAAAATTTGTTTTAGTATGTAAGACCCATAAACAATGAGATTGTCTTTATACTCGTTTATATCTATAGGAGTGGATTCGCTCAATATATCGTGCCAATTTATATCTTTTATATTTTTAGCTTCTTGAGATGACACTAAAGCCATAAGCTGCTCAACGGACAAGTATTTTGACAATTCTTTCTCGGGTAGATTTATACCAAAGGTTTTTTCTAAAAAACTAAGTAGTTCTACTTTGTCTAAAGAATCAAGTCCGAGGTCTATTTCTAAGTGGTCTTTAGGAGATATATCACTCTTGTACTTTCTTAGGTAATCAAGTAGAATACCTTCTTGTTCTGTTAGAATACCGATTGATTTTTCTTCTTTTTGATGAGCTTGTTCTTGCAGATTAGCCTTTTGCTGATTTGATAAACTGGTTTCGTCTTGAGCTTTTAGCAAAAACCTCTTTATTTTTCCAAGCCTTGTTTTGGGAAGTTCTTCCTCTCTTATAGTAAAATCTGTGATGTTTTTGTAAGAAGGCAATTCTCTATTTACTTTGTCAATCACTTCCCATGTAATGTATTCTCTTAGATTTAATATACCTTTTTCTTTTACAAGCTCAAAATCTGGGACCACTATGGCATGAAGATGTCCGTTTTTTTCTATCACTGCAACTTCTTTTACAATGTCGCTTTTGGAAAGTATGAGGTTTTCTATTTCTTCTGGAATTACTTTTTTGCCATTTTCAAGTACTATCAGCTCTTTTTTTCTACCAACTATGTAAAGGTATCCATCTTCGTCTATATGTCCTATATCACCAGTATAAAACCATCCATCTTTTATAGCTTCATTGGTGAGATCTGGTCTTTGCCAATAGCCTTTCATCACATTTTTGCCTTTTACCAACACTTCACCATCTTCTGCTATTCTTACCTCAACACCAGGTATTGGTTTTCCAACAGAACCTATCTTTATACTACCTGGAACATTAAAGCTTACTATAGGAGATGTTTCAGTAAGGCCATATCCTTCTAGCACATCAAAACCAAGCATATAAAGGTCATGGGCTATATTTGGGTCTAGTTTCGCACCACCGCTTATAAAATACTTTAGTCTTCCACCAAAGCTTTTATGAACCTTCTTAAAGATAATTTTACCAAGCTTTGGACTACCAATAAAATCTACAAGAGAAAACAGCCTTTTTGCTACAGGGATGTTGTTTATCTCTCCAAATATTCTATCGTGTAATATTTTGTAAAGCTTAGGCACACCTATTAAGGCAGTTACTTTATTGGCAGTTATTAAATTTATCAAAGAACTAGAAGAAAGATTTTCACTAAATATTATCGTAGCCCCTAGATAAAGAGGCACAAGCAAGGATACCATCAAAGGGTAAGCGTGATGAAAAGGAAGCAAAGCTATTGTAACATCTTTTGAAGAAGCTATATTTTCTTTAACTATAGCCTCTATATTGGATTGCAGATTTCCAAAAGTAAGCATTACGCCTTTTGGCTGGCCGGTGGTACCTGACGTATAAAGCAAAAGCGCTATATCTTCAGAAATATTTGTTATTGGCTCTTTTGGATCCTGAAAGGGTATAAAATCTTCTATATCTATGACTTCTATCCTATATTTATGCCTTTTTACGGCTTTTGCAAAGATATCTTTTAGATTAGAAGAAACAAAAGCATATTTAGGTGTAGCATCTTTTAATATAAAGGCCACTTCATCTTCGGAAGCCATATGGTCTATTGGTAGGGCTATGCCACCCATTCTCCATATACCAAAAAGAGCATAAGCCCATTCTGGCTTATTTTCTGAAAAAATAACCACCCTATCCCCTGGTATTATGTCTATAGCGGCACTATAAAATTCTGCTTTTTCAATTAGTTCTTTATAAGATATGTTTTGACCCTTATATATAAAAGCTGTTTTATCGTAAAATTTTAAAAACATTTAACACTTCCCAATCACAAAACCATGCCAATCGTTTTTTGTTAACTGTTTTAGGATTTTCATATTAAAATCTTTGCATATAGATTTAATTGTTTCTTCTTCGTCTTTATAAATTCCAGATATTATAAGGTACTTTTTAAATAGTTTTGTCAAGTTTGAGAACTCTTTTTCAAAAATATGCATTTCTAAATTCGCCAATACAACATCGTAAATTCCCACAAAATAATCGTAGTAGTATTCGTCTTTTATATAGTTTTTCTTTAAATCGTCCTCTAAATAACTTCTTTGTAAGATATCTAAAGGAGTAGCTACTTCAAAATGTAGGTCTACTATGCCGTTGTTCTTTGCATTTTCTATGGCTTCTTTTATCGCCAATGGGTCTAGGTCTATGCCTTTTATGTAAGATTTTGTAAAGTATCTGCTTGCTATTGTAAGTATACCACTTCCGCATCCAACATCCAAAAGGCTATCAAACTTGCTCACGTAATCTTTTATAAGCCTCAGCATAATTTGGGTGCTCTCGTGAAGGCCTGTTCCAAAAGCCATTCCTTTTTTAATTTTTATAGGTAATGCATAAGATGGTAACATAACAAAGATATCTTCTTTGATAGGCTCTAATTCACCAAAATCAAGCTCTTGATAGTTTATTTTTCTAATCTCTATTGGCTCAAAACCTTTTAATATTTTATCGGTTGATACCTTCCATATATTTTCTTTTTTTTCTAAAATCTCAAAACCAAAGGCTTCCTCCACAAGCAAATCTTCAAGTAAATCTTTATCTATTTCGTATACAAAAACTTGATATTCCATATAAACATTATAAAATAAAATCTCTTAAGTAACGATATGCTGTGATGCTGCAGAATTTTACAAAGATATAACGACGTTTTTGATTTCTGTATAATCTTCTATAGCAAAGGCTGGACCTTCCCTTCCTATGCCAGAGTATTTGAATCCACCGTAAGGCATATGGTCTACTCTAAAGTTTGGTCCTTCGTTTATGTTTACTCCACCTACTTCACAGTTTTTTATAAACTCCATCGCCACATTTATATCGTTTGTATAAACTCCTATTTGAAGTCCATAATCTCCTTCGTTTACAACGTCTATCACTTCCTTAACATCTTTATATCTATTGATGTTTACCACAGGAGCAAATGCTTCTTCTCTAAAAATAGCGCTATCTTTATTTACATCTACAAGAAGTGTTGGTAAAAGGTAGTTGGTTCCTTTGATATGTTCGGCATTTTTAGCTTTTTGAATTATTTTTGCGCCTTGTTCAATAGCTTCTTTAATCCAGCTTTGCACACGCTCCACTTGGGTTTTGTCTATCATTGGCCCCATGTCTACGGTTTCGTCCATAGGGTCTCCTATTTTTATATTTGATATTTTTTCCTCTAAAAGCCTTAAAAACTTATCCAAAACCTCTTCGTGGACAAAGATTCTTTGTATAGATATACAAACTTGACCAGCCATTGAAAATCCACCTTGAACAGCTTTCATAGCCGCCTTTTCTAAATCCCCGTCTTTATGAACTACTAACGCCGAATTAGAACCAAGCTCTAAAACAAGTTTTTTGATACCAGCTTGTTTTGCAATAAGCTCTCCTACCATTTTGCTACCGGTAAAAGATACCACCCTTACATCTTTATGCATCGTTAGAGCTTTCCCTAAATCTCCAAAACCTGGCAAAATGGATATAGCTTCTTTTGGCAATCCTGCTTCTATTAAAAATTCTCCCATCATGATAGGGCTTAATGGCGTTTTTTCAGAAGGCTTTACTATGACAGGACACCCTGCTCCTATAGCGGGTCCTACCTTGTGAGCGGTAAGATTTAAAGGAAAGTTAAAAGGTGATATAGCCACCACTATACCTGCTGGCACTCTTATATAAAATCCAAATTTTGATTTACCGTTTGGATGAGCATCCATTGGGTAAGTTTTGCCATATATTCTTTTTGCCTCTTCTGCTGAGAATTTGAAGGTTTCTATAGCTCTATCTACTTCTATTCTAGCTTCTTTTATAGTTTTGCCTACTTCGTACACAATTGTTTTTGCTATTTCTTCTTTGTTTTTTCTTAAAAGCTCTGATGTTTTAAAAAGAATTTCAGATTTTTCATAAGAGCTTAGCTCTGATAATTTTTTAAGACCTATTTTAGCCTTTTCTATGGCTTTTTCTACATAAGAGGCATCTACCGTGTAAGTTTCTCCTATTTTTGAGTTGTCATAGGGGTATATTACATCAAGCTTTTGGTTTGTCTCTATAAACTCTCCACCTAATATTGGTTTTTTAACTATCATGGTTTTACATTATAAGGTTTAAACAAGATTTTGTCAATATGTAAAAGGACTTTATGGTATATTTTAATGTATGAGTTTAGATATTTTTAGAAAAAAACATTACGTTGAAGAGCACAAGCTTTTAAGAGAAGTTAAGGCGTTAGAGCTTGTTTTAATGGGTGTTGGTGCAATCATAGGTGCTGGTATTTTTGTAATTACAGGTATGGCTGCTGCTACGATGGCTGGTCCAGGTATTGTGCTATCTTTTGTGCTCGGTGCTGTTTCTCTTGGTATAAGCGCTTTTGCATATGCTGAGCTTGGTTCTGCCATACCTGTTTCTGGTAGTGCTTACAGCTATACTTACTCTTTTTTAGGCGAGATAATAGCATGGCTTGTAGGATGGAATCTGGTGTTGGAATACGGTATATCAACGGCTGCTGTAGCGGTGGGTTGGTCTTCTTACTTTAGGTCGTTTTTAAAAAACAGCTTTGGTATTACGTTGCCTCACGCTCTTACTGGAGCATACAATTCAGCAAACGGTACATATATAGATATATGTGCTTTTCTTATTATAATATTTATGTTTGGTATTTTGCTTTTAGGAATAAAAGAAAGCGCCTTTGCAAGTTCTTTTGTGGTAGTGCTTAAAATATTGGTACTTGTGATATTCGTAGTGTTTGCACTGCCACATATTGATTTTAAAAACTACAAAGACTTTTTACCATATGGTATATCTGGTGTTTGGCATGCAACTGGTCTTATAATATTTGCATATCTTGGTTTTGATGCTGTATCCACTGTGGCTGAAGAAGTTAAAAATCCTCAAAAAGACTTACCCATAGGACTTATAGGTTCTTTGACCCTTAGTACATTTTTTTATATTGTGGTAAGTCTTACCCTTACTGGTGTTGTAAATTACAAAGAGCTTAACGTGCCAGATGCCCTTTCTTTTGCAATGGAAAAGTTACATATGCATCTTATAGCAAGTATAATTTCAATAGGTGCTGTGATAACTATTACAAGCGTTATTATGGTTATGGGGCTTGGATTTACAAGGGTGGTATATGCCCTTTCAAGGGACGGGCTTTTGTTTGAGTCTTTATCTGACGTTCATCCAAAGTTTGGTACCCCTTACAAAGCCACGATATTAGGTGCTTTTGTTCTATCTTTAGCAGCAGGGTTGTTTCCTTTGAAAGATTTAGCTGAGATGGTTAATATAGGTACGTTGTTTGCGTATTTTATGGTAGGCATAAGCATTATCTTGATAAGGAAATCTAAAGAATATAATCCAAAGTTTAGGATGCCTATGGCAAAGGTTTTATTGCCACTAAACTTGTTTACATTGATTCTTATAATGGCTGGACTTCCTATGTTGACCTGGATAAGATTTTTGGTTTGGTGTATTGTTGGGCTTTTGATATACGCATTTTATGGATATAGACACAGCCAGTTAAACCAATGAACTATGTTTATATAGACAAAGAGCCTCTTTTATTAAAAGCCCTAGATTATCTTTCTACTGGGAATATTTGGTTTATAGATACAGAAACTACGCCAAAAGATATAAGGCTTTTCCAAGTGGCTTTAGAGAGTGGTCCTATTTACATAATAGATTTTTGGTTTGCAAAAGAAGCTCCAAAACTTATAAAAGATGTAATATCCAAAAAAGGAGTAGTGGGTCACAATTTAAAGTATGATTTAAAGTATCTTATGAAGTACGATATTCATCCTTATACGACCTTTGATACCATGATAGGTGCTCAGTTAATAGGTTTAAACAGAGTTTCTTTAGCAAGCGTATACGCCCATTTTACAGGTGAGGGTTTAGACAAAAAGGAACAGTTTTCAAACTGGTCTTCAAAAGAGCTTACAGAAAACCAACTTTTTTATGCTGCAAAAGACGTGGAAGTTTTAAGGCTTTTATACGAAAAGCTCAAAAAAGAACTGGATAAAGAACCAATAGTGATAGATGTGTTGCAAAAATCTAGGGTAGCCAAGGTCTTTGGATTGGAAAGTGCACATGCTATCATAGAGATGGGTTTTGTCCAAGAACTAGCCAAGATAGAGCATGTGGGTATCGGTATAGATGCTGTTGAAATAGAAAGTGCAAAAAAACAACTACAGAAAAAAACTCAAGAGCTTGCCATGAATTTTTACATAAAATATCGCATAGATATAAGTAGTCCTAAAAAGATAGGAGAGTTTCTAGAAAAAAATCTAAAACTCTCTTTACCTCGCACAGAAAAAGAAAATATAGTAACAGATGATAGTATATTGATTGAACATCTTGAGAAGGGCAATGAAAAGGTAAGAGAATTTATAAACAGTGTTTTAGAGTTTAGAAGACTTCATAAACTTCAAGAAAAACTATCGGAAATCTTAGAATACAACGAGCAAGGTAGAATATATCCAGAGTTTTGGCAAATAGGTTCTATTACTGGCAGGATGTCTTCTTCAAAACCAAATGTTCAAAATATCCCAAGAGATTTAAGGGGTATTTTAAAAGCTAAAGAAGGATACGTGTTTGTAATAGCAGATTTTTCACAAATAGAGCTAAGAATAGCAGCAGATTACGTAAAAGATGAGGTAATGATTTCTGTTATAAACAAAGGCGAGGATTTGCACAAGTTTACAGCTTCTCTTATTATGGGAAAGCCTATAGAATCTATAACAAAAGAGGAAAGACAAAGAGCAAAGGCGGCAAACTTTGGTTTGATATACGGTATATCAGAAAAATCCCTTTCTTTATACGCTAAGAACTCTTACGGAATTGAAATGCCAATAGAAGAAGCAAAGCGCTTTAGAGAGGTATTTTTTTCAACTTTCCAAGGTATAAAAGCTTGGCACGATAGGATAAAAAAAGAACTTAAGTCCAAAGGAGAGGTAAGGCTAAAAACCTTGTGCGGAAAACCTATGATAGCTTATACTTTTACTGATGCTGCAAACTATCCAATACAAGGAACTGGAGCAGAACTGTTAAAGCTTTCAGTTTTGATTTTTTCTCAAGAGCTTAAAAGACAATTCCCACATAATTTCAACGAGATAGCGAACGTTGTAAATCTTGTACACGATGAAATTGTGGTAGAAGCTAAAGAAGAATACAAGGAAGAAGTTTCCGAGCTTTTAGAAAAAGCTATGAAAAAAGCAGGATCTATCATATTAAAAGATGTAATTGTAGAAACAGAAGTTTCCATAAACAAGCGCTGGGTGAAGTAGTGGTAAAGTTTTTAATATTAAGAATTTTACAAGGTATTTTTGTGGTTATAGCTATTAGCTTTTTTTCTTTTTTGGCTATAAACTTTGCTCCTGGTGGATTTTTTGACCAGCTTAAATTAAATCCAAGCGTATCTCAAGAAACCATTAAACAGCTTGAGGCTTTCTACGGTCTTGATAAACCGCTATTAATAAGATATGCAGATTGGCTTTGGAACGCTCTTAGATTTAACTTAGGATATTCTATAGAATACAACGAAAGTGTAAAAAAACTAATTCTTGAACGCATACCAAATACTCTTATGGTATCTATACCATCAGCTTTTTTGTCTTGGAGTTTAGCCTTTGTGCTTGGTGTTTTATCGGCTTTTAAAAAAGACAGCGTTTTAGATAAGATTATACAAGGAGTTTCTTACATTTCTATGTCTATACCATCTTTTGTGATGGGCTTTCTGATTATGATGTTTTTTTACAAAACACACCTTGTAAATATATCAGATATGCTTAGCGGTATAAATATAAAACATCTCATGCTTCCAGTGAGCGCCCTTGCTTTATCATCTTTTGGAGGACTTTCTAGACTTGTAAGAGCCAATGTGTTAGAGATACTAAACAGCCCCATGTATATATTCTTAAAAGCCTCAAAAGTAAGGCAATCAACTATAATAATACATGTTTTAAGAAACGCTTTATCTCCTTTTATAATACTTCTTGGATACGAATTTTCTTCTTTGATATCTGGGGCTGCTTTGGTGGAGATAGTCACAAACTGGCCTGGTATGGGACTTCTCATACTAAATGCTGTGTTGTCAAAAGATCTATTTTTGGTGATGGGAAGCCTTTATGTGGGAAGTATAATGCTTATAGTAGGAAACATAATCGCCGATATGCTTCTTTTCCTAAACGACCCAAGAATAAAAAGAGAACATATCATTTAATGATGATTTAATACCTGATAAAACTTGTAAAACAAAAGAGCCAACATAAAAAGCACATATACTCTTAAA
>ERZ1669251.217-NODE-217-length-18216-cov-4.292660_pt1 | contig 18216 bp, 22 predicted proteins | sample MGYA00579294_ERZ1669251 | MGnify/ENA primary metagenome ERZ1669251 (study PRJEB41166, sample SAMN08046056) | hot springs metagenome | biome: hot spring; feature: acid hot spring; material: thermophilic sediment; isolation source: thermophilic sediment from acid...
TCCTCCTTTTCGAAACTGACAGAGCTCTCTTCCAGCTTGGATGAAAGCTCTTTGTAGAGGGATGCAAGTTCAGTGCCCCCATTCCTTATGCCTGCAAATATTACCCTTATGAACTTTGGGCTAAACGCAGCTATGCCATAGACCTCGATTTCAAATGGATTCCATTTTACACCCATGAGCGAAGAAATTATTTTCTCCTTTTCGTCGTCTGATTTCTCGCCAAAGAAATGCAAAGTTAGGTGCATCGCATTTTTATTTACGCGCGTAATGCCAGGAGCATTCAGTTCTTCACCTTTTTCTAAGATTCTTTCTTTTATTCCTTCAGGCAGTTCTATCGCTGTGAAAAGCCTCATGATTTAATATAATATTTTATCTATTTATCCTTTGCTAAAGAATATTGGTGCTAGTATGGTTACTATAAAAGAGTTCATGCAGATAGACATAAGGATTGGCAGGATAGTAGAGGTTGAAGCACATGAAAAGGCGAAGAAGCCCATGTACAAGCTAAGGGTGGATCTTGGTAAAGAACTTGGCGTAAGGCAGATAATCGCAGGCATAGCAGGAAAATACAAAAAGGAAGAGCTCGAAGGCAAGCTCATTGCTGTTGTAACAAACCTTGAGCCAAAAGAAATTGCAGGCGAGCTCTCTAACGGCATGCTGCTCGCGGCTGAGGATGAAAATGAAACGCTCTCGCTGCTTGTCCCAGACAAGGAGATAAAGGAAGGTAGCATCGTTCACTGATGGTTGAATGATAATATGCATAACGGGAATGCCTGGCTCTGGAAAGAGCGTTGCCGCTAATTACCTAGCCAGAAAAGGCTTCAAAATTGTAGAGATGGGGGATACAATAAGAGAGAGAATGAAGAAGGAAGGCATTAGGATAACAAATGAGAGCATAAGAGAATATTCCCTTTCCCTCAGGAAAAGGTTTGGCAATGATATAGTGGCCAAGCTCACTGTGCAGAAGATAAAAGGAAATAGAAAGAACATTGCTATAATTGGGGTGCGCAGCAAAAAGGAGATGGATTATTTCAGGAAAAAACTTGGCGATTTTTACGTGCTTGCCCTTACAGCGCCGAAAATGGTAAGGTATAAGCGGCTAAAGAAGAGGGGTAGGCAAGACGACATGATTACAATGAAGGCGTTCAGATACAGGGAAGAAAAAGAGAAGAAATACGGCATAGAAAGTGCAATAAAAAACGCAGATTTTATCATATCAAATAATTCAAGCTTGAATGAATTAAAGAAGAATATCGATGCTGTACTCACATATATAAAAGAAAAAAGCTGACCTATTACTTCAGCTTTCTCATTATTTCTTCAAACTCTGGGCGCAGACTGTCGACCACTTTCCTCATCTGCTCGCCGTTTCTGTGGATGGGCCTGTCCTTTGGATTGTTGTGGAATACGTCGCTCTTTCCAGGGACAAAATGCCAATGAAGATGCTCGATTGTTCTTCCTGCGCCTTTTCCAACGAGCTCTATCTTTGAATATCCGTCTATCCCGTGGGCTTTGTAGAACTCTGATATTGCCCTCTCTGCAAATTGCATATCTTTCAATTCCTCCCCTGTAAGTTCAGTAAAAGATTCCCTATGTGCTATGGGCATTAGGAGAAAATGGTACTCATGGTCCGCATCGAGCGATGCAACGATTCTCATCGAGCCGATCTTGAGTATAGTAGATGCGCCTATTATCTGCTCACTATCAAAAATATCTTTGTATGCTGTCTTTTCCATGTTGCCACCATTGCTCTTTTTGATATTACATATAACTTAACAGTTTAATAATTTAACTAACTAAATAATTTTAGTGAGAGCATGCGTTATATCGGCTACATTGCATTTTTCTTTGCAATCTTAGCCTTGCCTTATGCTTCCAAGGCCATGTATCTTAATGTTGAAGGACCCGTTAATGGCACGCTTTACAATAATGGAAGCATATTCCTTGGGAAAGTCGGGCCTGGGGAAAGCTTTTATGTGCTTGCTTCTCCAACTACAACAAATGCAACAGGATTCCTTGTGAATATAGGCTGGGACACGCTCGAGGCAGTAAAACTGCCCCCTGGCTGGTCTGCACAGCCTTCGCCACTTTATGAAAATCCAATGAAGATGAAAGTTACTGTCTCGCCGAATGCACCTTACGGAGTATATGAGATAACCTTGAGGGCAGTAAATATACAGAATTATTCGAGGCTTGGGAACCTAACATTCAATGCATACATAAACGTAACTCCAGATGTATTTGTGTTAAATGTAGTACCAAAGGTCGCAGAGGCTGGTGTGGGGCAGCCGGTAAATCTGCTTATCACGATAAACAATACAGGTATATCTGACGATCCGTTTGTGATAAATGCATATGGTTTGCCGGCATGGAATATCTCCGATACGGTGATTGCCCTTCATGGAAAAACGAGTAAATTTATATATCCTGTGTTCGTTAACGAGCCTGGCGTTTACAAATTCAACCTGAGCGTGAGCTCGGCTACAAGCCCGCTGATACATAAAGAATACCAGATAAAACTTACAGGCATTGCAAGCGTATCGAATGATTACGGCTCCATAAATGAGGGTGTTGTGCTCTCTCCGGTGATTTATGAACCCATATATGCAGTGATGCTTTTCCTTAAAGATTTGTATAATTATATACTCCACTGAAGTGAAAGTATGCCAAGCAAAGAAAAAAATGAAGCGAAGAAGATACTATGGATCAAAGCAAAAAAAGATCTAGACCTTGTAAGGGGAGCATGCAGCTTTGATACATATTCAAAGGAGCTCCTCATATTAAAGAAGAATGGAAAGAATATCCTCTTCCTACTTGGTGAAGAACTAGATGATACTACAATCGCATATTATGTTGAAAATCCTGCAAGCGGAAGAGTTATCGCCTACTCGGCAAGCAGTGAAGGTGAAAGGATTTCATATATAAGCAGACCAATGACAGAGCAGCTAAACCTTCACTACATAAACATTCTTCCAATAGACTCCTTCCCATTTGATGAGTCAAAGAAGGCGGATGTAATAAAAGTAGGGATAAATGAGAGCGACAGCCTGATAAGGAGCATCATAAAGAAGGCAATCGAGAAGGAAGAGATAGAGAGGGCTTACATCTTCGAATCAAAGGGAAAGAAATTTATAGGCGTTTTTGACTTGTTTGAAGAGCTTACCAATTCAAAGAAGGTTTTTTACTATGCAGAGCTAAGCAGCTATGCTGAAAGCGCATTTATAAGATATAATTATTCGAGCGACAAAATAGAATTTACAAACGAATTCGGCGAGCACTCATATCTTTACATAAAGCTTGTGAATCTTGCTGAGCCTTTTCCATTTTTCTCAATCCAATAGGAATAGATTTATAATATAGTTTGGAATTATCTTCTTAATGTGCCCGAATAGCTCAGTGGTAGAGCGACTGGCTGTTAACCAGTAGGTCGCAGGTTCAATCCCTGCTTCGGGCGCCTTTTTGAATATGATGAAGATTTATGCTTTTTACTTCGAAATTCTTGTGCTCCACAGTCACATAGCCCAGTGAACTTTTGAATATGTTTGACTCCTCTCCCAGCGTGCCACAGAATACATTCTTACCAAGTATACCAAGGTAGTGCAAATGCCCAAGAAAGAGATACTCTCCAATTGGCAAGCCAAAGTAGAATCTTACCAAGGAAGAAAGAATATAGGGCGCTATACTGATATGTATTCTGCTTACGTGCTTCACGAAATGATAGCCAATCTTTTCAACTATGAGGCTTTTTTCGAGGTTCCCATGGAAAAAGTTCATGTTTCCAATTCTGAAAACAAAATACTCTCCTTTGTTTATTGGAGAGAAGCTGTCTAGTATTTTTGGAATTTCTTCCCCACTATAGTATGTATAATCGTTGTCGCCCAGCATTATGATCGATTTCCTCAGCGGAAATATTTTGTCAAGCCTTGAGAGAAAGTCTTTGTATGCTAGCTCCTTTTTCTTGAATAATTCCAATTCAAGATTGTCGCCCAGTAGGGCAAGATTATCTGGCTTCTCGCTTTTTATGATCTTTGATATTTCTCCGAGTGTGGCGCTTGGATAATGTATATCAGACAGTATAAGCATCTTCATGATTATGTTTTCCCCATTTGCTTTTATATTCTTTTTTGATAAAATAAAATCATGGGCGACGTAATCGAGGCAAACGGAAGAATCTATGAGATAAAATACCTGCCCGTGAATTCCAGGATAGCCAAGGCTATGGTTGAGGATGGCGAAGTTATAATAAAGATCCCGAAACATTATCCGGAGCGAGAGAAGGCTCATGCTATAGAAAGCCTTAAGAAAAAGGTGAAAATTCGGCTTATTAAAGACCCAGATTGGGGCAGGGTCAGATATCCGAACTTCTATGACGGCGAAGAGGTGAGTCTGCTAGGAGAGAGGTACATTATACGAATAATTGAAAATGGCAGGAAGGCTCGGGGTTCGATAAAGGGAAATGAACTTATTTTAAAGCTCCCAAATGCCGATAGGAAAAGAGTGCTAAGGCTTATGCTTAGGCTTGTCTCCAAGGCGATGCTCGACAAACTAAAGAATAGAATATACGAGCTGAACCAAAGGCATTTTGGCTTTGAGGTGAAGGATGTTAAGCTAAGGTATGCAATGAACAGATGGGGAAGTTGCAATGCAAGGACCAAAAGGATAAATATAAACTTCCTTGCACTTATGGCGCCGAGCGATGTACTCAACTATCTCATAATACATGAGCTTGCACATCTTAAAGAGCCTAACCATTCGCATAAGTTTTGGGAGCTCGTTGGCAATGCTTGTCCAGATTACAAAGAAAGGGCCAGATGGCTCAGGAAAAACGGAAGATTGCTAGGCTTGGGCATGCCTAACGAGGCAAAGAAAGAAATAAATATATTAATATAGCTATAAATAAGCACTCAGTTGCTTGATTCTTTGCAGATGAGATGATGAAGATAGAGTTTTTAGAGAATTCTCCAGAGGCCATACGATTTAGTATCAATGATGTAAGCACAGATTTTGTGAATGCACTTAGAAGGACTATAATCAGCAGGGTAAAGACGTTTGCAATAGACACAGTTACATTCTATATCAATACCAGCGCCATGTTTGACGAATATATAGCGCATAGGATAGGGCTTGTGCCGATACTTACTCCAGAAGGCTATGACGAAAAGGATGAGATACTATTTACCCTTGACATGGAAGGGCCTTGCACGGTCTATTCAAAAGACCTTGTAAGCAGTGACAAGAAGGTCAAAGTTGCAATCGAGGACATACCGCTTATAAAGCTCGCAGAAGGCCAAAGGATAAAGCTAGAAGGTAAGGCAATAATGGGAAATGGCGCGAAGAGCGCAAAATTCCAGCCAGGCTTGGCAACCTACGAAAAGAAAGGAGAAGGAAAATTTGAGTTTTACATAGAGACCTTTGGCCAGATGCCTTCAAGGGAAATTTTAAATAAGGCATTGGAGATAATAGAAGATGATTTAAAGGATGCGGAAAAAGGTTTAAAATAGCGCGGGGGTGGCGGAGCCTGGTCAAACGCGCAGGATTGAGGAAGGAATTCAAAATTCCTGTAGCTTTAGAGCTTGCGAGAGTTCAAATCTCTCCCCCCGCATGGTGATTAAATGAAGAATTACATAGAGAAGAAAGAGATAAATGATTGGCTTGCTAAGCTTGACAAAGCGCTGAAGGAAGGGACGAGGAGCAGAGGCTTTGTCTCTTCGCTCAAGAAGTATGCAGCTCTTCCGAGGAGGGAGAGAATTGCAGTAAATCTAAGGAAGCTTGACAAAATTGCTAAAGATGGCGAGCACTTGATAGTGCCTGGAAAGGTTCTCGGCGTAGGCAATGTAAGCAAGAAGTTCAGCATAAGCGCTATAGAATATTCAGGCTCAGCGATAGAAAAACTTAAAAAAAGTGGCTGCAATGTTATAAGCTTAGACGAAGCATTAAAGGCCAAGGATGCAAGAATAATAGTTTAGGCGTATTCAATGGAGGAGAAGATAATAAATGGTGAAGGAGCAATACTCGGAAGGGCGGCTAGTAGGATAGCAAAGATGCTCCTTAACGGCGAGCATGTGGCTGTGGTAAATGCAGAAAAGATGCTCATAAGCGGGCATGAAAAGAATATTATAGAGAACTACAAGCAGAGGCTAGACCTTAAAGACAAGGCAAATCCTGAACATTCACCATACTGGTCCAGGAAGCCAGACCTGTTTGTTAAAAGGGTTATAAGGGGCATGCTCCCCTACAAAAGGCCAAAGGGCAAAAAAGCTTACAAGCTTCTAAAGGTTTATATAGGAGTGCCTGAGAAATATAAAGAGAAAAAGCTTGAAGAGATAGGCAAAAAAGAGACTAGCAAGATGTTTGAAAACGTCATCACTGTAAAGGAGCTCTCTGAAAGGCTTGGATACAAGGTGTAAATTTGGAACAGAATCTGGAAAATATTAATAAAGAACTTGGTTCTCTTGCGCCACAGCAGGCAAATGAGAAGAAGGTAGCAAAGCCTAGGAGAAGGGCACCGAAGCAGAAGGTTATAATAACCAAAGGAAAAAGAAAAGACGCTATTGCAAGGGCTAGATTAACTAAAGGAAATGGTTCTATAAGGATAAACGGAAAGGATGTTAGCCTTGTGCAGCCAATTGAGATTAGAGAACTTATTCTGGAGCCAGTAAACTTTTCTAACATGACAAAAGAGATAGCCCAGTCTTCTAGTATAGATGTCAATGTTAAAGGTGGTGGCATAAGTGGCCAAGCACAAGCAGTAAGGAGTGCGATTGCCAAGGCAATAGCGGCTGCGGCGAATAGCGAGATAATATGGAAAGCTTACATGAGATATGACAGGACATTGCTTGTAGATGATGTAAGACAGGTAGAGCCGAAGAAGTTCCTAGGGCCAAAGGCAAGGGCAAGATTCCAGACTTCTTATAGGTGAGAAAATGATGATACCAGTTAGATGTTTCTCATGCGGCCAAGTAATTGGTAATAAATGGGAAAAATTCAAGGCAAGAGTTGACAACGGAGAAGATCCTGAAAAGGTTCTTGACGACCTCGGAGTAAAGAGGTACTGCTGCAGAAGAATGCTCACGAGCCACATAGACTTGATAGATGAAGTAATCGAATACGGAAGGAAATAAAAAGAAATAAAAAAGAGAGCATTCAAAATAATGATTAGCGGGGTCGTCTGCTAGCCTGGTTAGGCTCTGTGCTTAGGGGGCACATGACCCGAGAGAATTTCCGGGAATTCAAAATGAAAATGAAAATCTCGGCGACCCCGAAAACAAAAAGGTGCATTTATGACTGATGAATTGCTTGTAGACCAGTCTGTCTATCTAGAGGCAGGCGTGCATATAGGCACAAAGGTAAAGACGCCTGGCATGAAGAGATTTATATATAAAGTCAGGGAAGATGGGCTTTATCTCCTTGATTTACCAGAGATAGACAAAAGGATAAGGATTGCTGCAAAGATGCTTGCAAGATACGATGAGAAAGAGATTATTGTAACAGCATCAAGGATATATGCAATCGCTGCAGCTTCAAAATTTGCAGAGATAACCAAAACAAAACTTATCTCTGGAAGAATAATGCCCGGAATATTTACTAATCCCAACAGGGAAGATTTCATAGAGCCTTCAGTACTTCTCGTAAGTGATACGAGAAATGAGAAGCAGGCAATAAAAGAGGCAAGCAAAACAAATATACCTGTAATCGCACTCTCTGATACAGACAACTGGATAAAATTTGTAGATCTTGTAATTCCATGCAACAACAAAGGAAGGCGCTCTTTGGCTGTAATATATTATCTTCTTGCAAGGGAGTTCCTGAAAGAGAAAGGTATAATAAAGTCTAACGAGGAATTCAATTACAAGGTCTCGGATTTCGAGGCAAAGGTTGAGATAAAGGCTAGATGATGGGCTTGAAGCTTCAAGCTGCTGTTGATTTCCTCATGTCGTATGGTATAGCCCTTATAATAATTGTTATCGCTGTTGCTGTAATATACAAGGTTGGCGTTCTTAACCCAACAACTGCTCCTGTTATGTGCGTCCCAAGTCCTGGATTTGCATGTGGCATAGCTGCAATAAACACAACAGGCTCATTGAGCATAGCCCTGAGCCAGGCTACTGGCGGACCCATAATAGTCAAGGGAATAGCCTGCTCGTCAGCTGTTAATGGGACCACAAACAATCCTGCATTTGGCAACATATTTGTAACAGCAAACTCGCTTTATTATCCAGCAAACGCCTATCCAAACAACCAGCTTGTAAACGGAATAACATTGTATAGCGGCAGCAGTTATACTTTCCAGACCAACTGCTATAACAATCTTGGCATAGCTTCTGGAAAATTAGGCAATGTGTTTGTAGGCTATGTCTGGCTAAATTATACCATTCCGAGTTATCAGCAGACGGTCCAGCAGGTCGCGATGATAAGCTTGAAATACACCTAGCTGTATTTTCTGAGCTTTGCGATCTCTTCTTCTCCGATCTTCTTGAACAGCGGCTCTGGCTTCAGTATATTAAGCTTTGCTCCGCTCCTCAACTCGCTCATCAGGCAGCTTGCCTCAGGAGCCTGCTCTTTGAATATAGACAATACCTTCTTGCTTGCATCTGGCACAAAAGGATAAAGCATGTTGCCAAGCTTGAAGATTGCATCGAGCAGAAGATAGGCTATATTTCCTATTCTTGCTTTTGAATTTTCATCATTTGACTTTGCAAGATTCCACGGCTCTGTCTTGCTTATGAATGTGTTGCCAAGAGAGGCGACGTCTATGGCATTTCTAAGTGCTTCCCTTATTCTTATCTTCTTGAAGTTTCTTACATACTCTCTTCCTTTCTTCTCGATGTCATTCATGAACTTCTTTTCTTCTTTGGAGAGAATATCTTCGTTGAACTGGGGCACTGTGCTTCCAAAATTGGAGATCGCAAGCGTCAATGCCCTGTGTATGAAGTTGCCTACAATGTTGTTCATGTCGTTGTTTACTATTTCCATTATCCTCTCTATGGAGATTTCCACATCAGCCCCTTCAGGAAGGAGCTCTGCAAGTATAAACCGCCAGTAATCAGGAGGCAATATTTCGAGCGCGTTTTCCAGATTGAGCCCCACGCCCTTGCTTTTTGAGAACTTAAGGTTGTTTGACAAAAGATACTCATACGCATAGATTGTATAAGGCAGGACAAACTTCTTTCTTGTACCTATTAATATGCCTGGCCACATCAGGGTGTGGAATTCTATATTATCCTTGCCCATGAACTGAACAAGCCTGGACTTGCCTAGCCAATACTCTTTCCACTTCTCTTTATCCCATTCTCTTGTTATTCCTATGTAGCCTATTACTGCATCAAACCAAACATAAAAGACCTTGTCTCTGAAGCCTTCCAGCGGCACTGGAAATCCCCATTTGAGGTCGCGCGTTATCTCCCTCGGCTCGAGGCCGCGCCTTATATAATTAAGCGAGTGATTTATCGCATTTTTGCTCCAGTTGTGCTTTGAATTCTTCTCTATGAAACCCTTTATCTCTCCCTCCAACGCCTTCATGTCAAATGCAAGATTGATTGTTTCCTTGAATTCTATGCTCTCTCTTCCACAAATGGTGCAATGAGGCTTTATAAGCTCTTTTGGAGTTAGGAGCCTACCACAGTTCTCGCACTGATCTCCACGCGCATATTGATAGCCGCAGTAAGGGCATGTTCCTTCTATGAACCTATCGCTCAAAAACCTTTTGTCATACGTGCAGTATGCAAGCTCTGACTTTACTTCTGTTATATAGCCATTCTTGTAGAGGGCATTGAAGATCTCGTAGACTATCTCCTTGTTTTCCTCAGTATCGGTTTTACCATAATAGGTAAAGGTGCACTCGAACTTTTCAAAAATTTCTTTTATCTTGTTGTGCATAGAATCAGCAAGCTCCTTGGGCTCGACACCTTTTTTTAGTGCTTGGAGCTCTATAGGGGTACCATGTTGATCCGTGCCGCAGATGAATATCGCGTCTTCATTGCACATTTTCAGGAACTTGTAGAATATGTCTGCTGGCAGTACTGAGCCAACCATGTTGCCAAGGTGAGGCACTCCTTCAGCATAAGGGAGGGCAGAGGTTATTATATACTTCATTGGCACACCATAAATATTGGTAATAAATTTTGTAAGATACCTTTTTTATTGTTTTTGCTAATTAATATTATATTGCTTTTCTTTAAGGGGGTTATTGTGGATGCTGTCAAGGCAGAAGAATATAGGACCAAATTCATAGAATTTTACAATGCTTATTATCTTAGCCAGATTAACGAGATGTTCATAGCGTATCCTAAGAAGAGAAGCATTTTGATAGATATAAAGGACCTTGAAAAATTTGACAGCGAAATCGCTATGGAGCTTATAAATTCGCCAGATTCTATTCTTCCTCTTGCCGATGCGGCCCTTGCTTCGATGAACCCGAATCCTAATCCAAAGGAACCGGTGCATGCAAGATTTGCAGGGACAAGCCAAGAAACGCCGCTCATACAGGACATAGGCTCCGAACATATAGGCAAGCTTCTCACCCTAGATGCGCTCGTCGTCAAAAGATCAGAGATAACTCCGAAGGTGCATGTCGGAGTTTACAAATGCTCGTATTGCGGGACTGTAGTAAAGGTTGATATAGACAAAGATAATCCACCAGAATTTTGCCCTCAGTGCAAGAGAAGGTCTCTCAAACAGATAAATGAAGAATCAGAATTCATAAACCTTCAAAAGATAGCTGTGCAAGATCCCCTCGAAAGGCTTAGAGGAAGCACACCAACCTGGCAGCTTGAGGTATGGCTTGAAGACGACTTAGTAAACAGCATTATACCTGGCGACAGGGCAGACATAACCGGCGTTCTTAGGATAAGGCCGAGGAGAAACGCAAAGGGCAAGGAAGAAAAGACCATTTTTACAATGCTCTTTGATGCTGTCTCGCTTAAGCCCAGGCAGAAGGAGTTCATAGAAATCGAAGTAACGCCAGAAGAGGAGGAGAAGATAAAGGAGCTCGCAAAGGATCCACATATATTTGACAAGATAGCAAAATCAATAGCACCGTCAATTTACGGCTACGACGAAATTAAAAAAGCCCTTGCATTGCAGCTTTTCGGCGGCACGCCGGACAAGAAGCTAGTCGATGGCGGGCCCATAAGAAGCGATATACATATACTCCTTATAGGAGATCCTGGCTCTGCAAAGACAAGGCTCTTGCAAGCCGTAACCTCTATAGTGCCCAAAGGGATTTATGTAAGTGGAAAGAGCACGAGCTCTGCCGGATTGACAGCCTCGGCTGAAAGAGATGAGTTTGCCGAGGGGGGCTGGACCCTGAAGGCTGGTGCGCTTGTTCTGGGCTCAGGCGGGGAGGTAAGCATAGACGAATTCGACAAGATAAGCGACGATGACAAATCTGCTTTGCTAGAAGCCCTTGAATCGCAGACAATAAGCGTGGCAAAGGCTGGCATAGTGGCAAGATTCAACGCAAAGGCTTCTGTTCTCGCTGCCGCAAATCCAAAATACGGCAGATTTGACAGGAACCAATATCCAGCGGACCAATTCGACATTCCTCCTGCGCTTCTTTCAAGGTTCGACCTTATATTTCCTATAATGGATATACTTGACGAGGAGCAAGACAAAAAGATAGCGGAGCATATACTTGTGCAGCACCAGGCAGCTGGCGCACAGATTGCGCAGATTGAGGGCTACGAGCAGGTGGAGCTTCCACCCATAGACCACGAATTGCTAAGAAAATACATTGCTTATGCAAGGCAGCATGTAAAGCCTGTGCTTAGCCAAGAGGCGAGCAACAGGATACAAGAGTTTTATGTTGAGCTGAGAAAGCTTGGGATAAAGCAGGGGGCCGTGCCGATGACGCCAAGGCAGATAGAAGGGCTTGTAAGGCTCGCCGAAGCAAGCGCGAAGTCTAGGCTGTCTGACAAGATAGAGCTAAAAGATGCTGAGCTTGCCATCTCGCTCTTTGATTATATGCTTACCACTCTTGCCGTAGATAGGGGAGGCAGGAAGGATATAGACACACTTCTCACCGGCATGCCAAGGGAAAAAGTTGATAAGATAAACACCCTCATGAAAATTATAGCTGATCTTGATGAGAAGGAGCAGGGCGCAAGAATAGTCAGGGTGTTGGAGGAAGCAGAGAAGGCTGGCATGGACAATGCCACTACTTCCAAATATATATCTGAATTGGAGAGAAGCGGTGACATATATAGTCCAAAGCCAGGTATAATTAAGATCGTAAAGCACGAAGAGGAATAGCAGGTGGAGATTTGATAAGGCGAATTGAGATAAGGCAGCAGTTCAATATACTTGTTCTTTTCATGATAGTCCAGTTTGGCGGGATTCTTCTTGCAAGCCTTGTATTCTCTACAACCCCTTTGGCAAGCATAACGAGTGCGAGCCAAAGCGGCCAAATCAATACACCCGAACAGGCCCTTTGGTTTTTTGTCTATTTCGTAATCGCCACGCTCATAATACTGCTTGCGTTCAAAATCTATCACGGCGATGTGCTGTTCAGGCTTTTTGAAGGCTTTGTCATAATAGTTTCTTCATTGTTTGTCTTCATCGTTTTGCTTGGCTACTTCTTCCCAAGCGAGCCCTATCTTGTCTCAATCATAGCATTAATCCTCGCTGTTTTGCTAATAGTACTTAAGAACAAGCAGCCCAAGCTTAGAAACACTGTTGCAATAATCGCAAGCATGGGCGTTGGCTTGGTGCTCGGCCTTGACTTCGGATTCCTTGTGGCATATCTCCTTGTAGCTGTAATAGCTGCGTATGACTACATAGCTGTGTTTGTGACAAAGCACATGCTCACCCTTGCCAATGCAGTCTCAAGCAGAGGGCTGGCTTTTCTTATAGGCTCAACCGATATTGAGGTTATCCCAAAAGGATTCTTCAACAAGAAGGAAGCAGAGGAGTATGCAAAGTACAAGAAAGAACTCCAAAAGATCAAAAATCCGATAATAAAAGGTCTCATAAGAAAAGGCAAGTTGCCCCTGATAAGTCAGGTCCAGCTCGGTGCAGGCGATTTGGGCATACCGCTCATGCTTGCAATAAGCTCATACAAGCTCGCAGCAAGCTATTTCCTTCCTATCGCCATTGCAATCGGGGCTGTTTTCGGAATGGTGTATACAATGTATATACAGAAGAAATACCTCATACCTTTGCCAGCGATACCACCCCTTTTCTCCTTCATGAGCATGGCGCTTGGCCTTGCGCTACTTCCGTTGGGGCTAGAATATTTCACTTTCTTCTTCATTTCTGGGATCTTGGTGCTCTTGATATTTACCTTACAGGCAAGGAGAAGTGCTCAGAAAAAAGTCTAGAAAAACCATCTCTTTCTTTCATTGTCCTTTCCCTGCCTGAGCTCCCTAAACCTTTTTAGAAGCTCTTCCTCCTCTTTTGAAAGCGATTTCGGCATTGTAATGTTAACTATAACCACCTCGTCACCACTCTTTCTTTGACCTCTTATACCCTCTCCCGGGAGCACTATCTTGGCCCCTTGCTGTGTGCCGCGTGGTATCTCTACCTCTTTTTCTCCGTTTAGGGTAGGGACCTTTACTGTGCCGCCCAATATGGCCGTATAGAAAGGAATGTCAATGTTGACATAGATATCATCTCCTTTCCTCTTGAAGGTTTTGTCCTCGAGTATATGGATTTCGACAAACATGTCGCCGCTTCCGCCTTTTGCATAATCCCCCATTCCCCTCAGCCTCAGCCTTGCACCATCTTCTATGCCTGGAGGTATCTTGACAACTACTTTTTCGTCGCTCACTATGCCGCCTGTGCCATTGCAGACCCTGCAAGGCTTGTCATATATCTTTCCAGATCCGCCGCACCTTGGGCATGTCATTGAAGTCTGAATCTTCCCAAAGAAAGTGTTCCTCGTTGCAATTATAACGCCCCTTCCGTTGCATTCCGGGCATTTGATGAGCTTTGCGTCTGGCTCTGCGCCGGTGCCGTTACAGTGCGGGCACTTTTTGATGTGCCTGAATTTTATCTCCTTCTCTGCCCCTTTTGCTGCTTCCTCGAGCGTTATATCAAGCCTGTAAAGTATGCTTTGCCCTACATTCTGCGCTCTCTGCCTCTGCGCAAAGGGGCTGAAGAAATCTTCATCAAAATTGTCAAAGCCAAAATCAAAGCCAAAATTGATCCCAAGATCCCTGAATATGTCCTCAAAATTAAACCCGCGAAAGATGTCTTCTTCGCTGTATCTTTGCCCGAAGCCTGCCGGGCCGTACATGTCATATTGCTTTCTCTTTTCTGGATCGCTGAGCACGGCATATGCTTCGTTTATCTCCTTGAACTTTTCTTCTGCTTCCTTGCTCTTGTTCCTGTCAGGATGATACTTCAGGGCAAGTTCTCTGTATGCTTTTTTAATTTCGTCAAGAGTGGCGTTGCGAGGCACTCCCAATATTTCGTAGTAGTCCTTTGCCACATTTTCACTTCTTTATTATTTTTCTACCCTGAAGTCTGCGTCAGATGCACCGCCTTGTTCCCCTCCTCTGTTATCTCCCCCAGGCCCTTGGCCAGGGCCGCCTGCACCTGCGCCTGCCTGGCCTCCTTTATAGAGCTCTTCACCAAGCTTCTCAAGAGCCCCTTTCAGAACCTCGAGCTTTGATTTTATCTCGTTTGCATCCTCTTTCTTTATTGCTTCTTGGAGTTCGCTCTTGGCTTTCTCTATTGAATCGACAACCTCCTTTGAAACCTTGCCGCCGCTATCCTTCAGCGTTCTGTCAGCAGTATAGATCAATGACTCGGCGGTATTCTTGAGCTCGATGAACTCCCTTATCTTCTTGTCTTCCTCTGCATATTTCTCTGCTTCTTTTGTCTTTTCCTCTATCTCCTCCCTTGACATCTTGTTTGGCGCTACGACCTGCATGCTCTGCTCCTTGCCAGTAGCTTTGTCCTTTGCAGTTACATGCAATATGCCGTTTGCATCAATATCGAATGTTACTTCTATCTGCGGCACGCCTCTTGGCGCGGGGGGAATGCCAGTAAGGGTAAATTTTCCTAGCGAGATGTTGTCTTTTGCCAAGGCCCTCTCGCCCTGGAGTATATGTATGTCAACGCTTGTCTGCATGTCTTCTGCTGTGGTGAAGATCTGAGATCTCTTTATAGGTATTGTCGTGTTCCTCTCAATTATCTTCGTCATTACCCCGCCCAGCGTCTCTATACCTAGGGAGAGCGGCGTGACATCGAGCAAGACTATGTCCTTTACCTCGCCGGTAAGAACTCCTGCTTGTATCGCAGCGCCAAATGCTACGGCTTCCATAGGATCTACTCCGCGCTCGATCTTCTTGCCCAGAAGCTGCTCGACATATCTCTGCACTATTGGCATCCTTGTAGGGCCACCTACTAATATTACTTTGTCTATATCCTTGGGCTCGAGCTTGGCATCCTTTAGGGCCTGCATCACTGGCTTTGTTGTTCTCTCCACAATAGGCAAGACAATCTCTTCCAGCTTTGCTCTTGTGAGCGTGTATGTAAAGTGCACCGGCGAATTTCCAGGACCCATTGTCAGGAATGGCAGGTTTATCTCTGTCTGCAAAGTAGTAGAAAGCTCTATCTTTGCCTTCTCCGCTGCTTCTCTTATCCTCTGTATAGCCTGCTTGTCGTTAGAAACATCTACGCCTGTTGAAGTCTTTATTTCATTCAGCAAAAAGTCGACAAGTGCATTGTCCATATCTGTTCCTCCAAGCTGTGTATCGCCACTAGTTGCCTTTACTTCAAACACGCCGTTGCCAAAATCCATTATTGTAACATCGAGCGTTCCTCCTCCAAAATCGTAAACAAGAATCTTCATCTCCTTGTTGAGCTTGTCAAGCCCATAGGCTAGGCATGCTGCTGTAGGCTCGTTTACCAGCCTTACTACCTCAAGCCCTGCTATTTCTCCAGCGTCTTTTGTTGCTTGCCTCTGGTTGTCGTTGAAATATGCTGGCACTGTTATTACTGCTTGCTTTACTTCTTCGCCAAGAAATGCTTCTGCATCGTGCTTTATCTTCTGCAGGAGTATTGCCGAAAGCTCTTGTGGAGTATATTCCTTTCCAAAGATTTTGTATTTGTAGTCTGTGCCCATTTTTCTCTTGAATGCAGTGACTGTGCCTTCAGGATTTGCGATTGCCTGCCTTCTTGCAGGCTCGCCTACAAGCCTTTGGCCGTCCTTTGTAAATGCCACGTAGCTCGGGAATGCTTTTCCATAAAGCGTAATCCCCTCAGCACTCGGTATTAGAACAGGCCTACCACCCTCTAACACAGCAGCCGCAGAATTTGACGTTCCCAAATCTATTCCTATAATTTTTGCCATAAAATCACCTTTTTATATTTATTTTTATTTTTCTTCGCCAGACTTTTTATTTGGCGATTCATCTTTATGCTTTGCAACTATTACAGTTGCAGGCCTAAGCAGAATATCGTTAAGCATGTAGCCCTTTCTCACCACCTCGAGTATTGTGCCGTCTTTCTCTTCGCTTTCCTTGGTCAGTATTATCTCGTGCTTGTATGGATCGTATTTCCCGTTTGTTTCTATCTCTGACAGGCCCTCACTCTTTAATGCTTCAATGAGATTTGAGAATATCATCTCAAACCCCTTTGTCTCTTTGCTTTCCTTACTTACTGAGAGCGCTAGCTCAAACTCATCGAGCGTTGGAAGAAGCTTTTTCATGAGCTCCGCTTTGCCAAGTAGCTTTGAATTTGCGACGTCTCTTGCAGCCCGCTTTTTGTAGTTGTCGAATTCTGCTGCAAGCCTCAGCAGCCTATCCTTGAGCTCGAGGTACTCGCTCTCCTTTACGAGCTTTTCCTCCTTGGCTTCGCTTTCTTCCTTTTTTGCTTGCTCTTTATTCTCTTCTTCCTTTTTCTCGTTTTGCGGTTCTTCCATAAACATCACGCAATACCAGTTCATCAAACTTCTCTGCAAACTCAAGCAGCTTGTTAAATTCTCTCAGCACATCTGCCTGAAGCTCTGCTATTGTCTCTTCCATGCTCATTGACCTAAGATAGTATTTCCTTCCTCTCCTTACTATGAGCCCAGAGCTTATGAACCTGTTTAGGTGGTAGATTATTGTAGTCCTTGGTATGTTTAGCTTCTTGTTGAGCTCTTTGCTTGTAATGCCTTCTCCTGAGATGCTCTTGCTTATTATCTGCTCCAGTATCTCAGGCTCGACTTTCTCCTCAAGGTCAAAGACCTTGCAGAACCATCTCACCAACTCGTTTGTAGTCTCATTTGAAGGCCTTGTAAGTGGCTTTATTATGAGCTTTTCTTCTGCTGGCATATTTATAATTATGTATAGAAATATTTAAAAATATTTTGTTTTTTTCAATAAAAAGTTGAAATTTCAATTAAATTTTGTTTGAATGCCTCTGCTGCTTGGATTATATAGGAAATTATTTTTGAACACTGAGCAAGGAGCTTCGGCACGTAAAGAAGGAGAGAATGAAAATAGAAAGAAGGCATAAAACCTGTGGATAAACTTTCATTTTTTCCTTTTTATTTTTCAAGCTCTTTCTTTAGCTTGTCTATTACGGCTTCGACTAGCTTGGAACACGCCTTAATATTTTCTTCGGTAAGAGGGGTAGCAAGTATATATACAGGTATAGGAACTAAATTCTCCAACATTGGTGGCTCAGCATATGTCCTCTGTTTTATTCCATAATCCTCAAGCTTTACTGAATAAAGCTCTTCTATCCTTCCTGGGTCCCTTTCGTTTACATACCTGAGCGGCCCATCAGAAGTCTTTTCAAGCGATTCGAAGCTCTTGATAAGCTCTTCTATCAGCTCTTTGCTTGGCTTCGTATCCTTCCTTATATCTTTCCTAAAAACGGTCTTTAGAGGATGAACAAGTGTATATAAGGTTGTTGGCTTGTATCTGTTTTCAAGATCCTTTATCTTGTCCAACAGCGAGTCGACCGATTCCTCAGATCTGAACCCAATTGATTTGGTCTTTGCTTCGCCCATATTCTCACAATTTCCTAATCAACTTATAGATATAAATATTTTTATTTTGTTTTGCTTATATGTATAAATTATAGGTAATTCCATGGAAGACGAACTAGGAAAGGCTGAGATAGAGCTTGAACAAAAAGTCAAAACGCTGCAGGAGCTTAGCGAAGAAAAGATTAGTCTCCAGCTTGCAAAGAAATTGGGAGAGGTATTTAGAAAGGAAAATGAATTAATCGGAAAGGGTTTGGACCAGCAGGCCCTGAAATATATAATGGATAAACTAGACG
>ERZ1669251.222-NODE-222-length-17826-cov-12.905126_pt1 | contig 17826 bp, 14 predicted proteins | sample MGYA00579294_ERZ1669251 | MGnify/ENA primary metagenome ERZ1669251 (study PRJEB41166, sample SAMN08046056) | hot springs metagenome | biome: hot spring; feature: acid hot spring; material: thermophilic sediment; isolation source: thermophilic sediment from acid...
TGTACCAGGAGCTTACATTCTTTGGATAAAGAAGATCTTCTATGACCGCGGGATCTACCGAAAGGAAAAGAGCGTATCGTGAAGGAGTAAGCAGAACGTTTTGAGCTGCAGCGACTGAGCCCATTGAAACCACCGACCCGCTTAGGTTCATTTCCTTTAGCGTTTCCGTAAGAACTGGCGCATAAAGTGAGGCTGATATAAGGTAAACTCCATGTGCTGGCCTGCTTGCACCAGCATTGTAGGAAATCAAAGACGCGACTAATACAATAATTACCACGGCTACAGCTTCTAGCCTATTCATAGAGTTAAATTTTATAAACATGTTTATTTAATATTTTCTAATTTTTTAACGAATCTGTTTATAAAAGGAACTAATCGTAAAGGCTGAGCAAAAACATAAGTACTATGAATTCAAGAACGCCCGTAATTAACATTGCAATAATAGAGTTGAACAGTCCTAAGCGGAAAAATTCCATTAAAAAATATACAGCATAAGGTACTGCCACTATTATAGCTGAAACTAGAAAGAAGGCCATCGTAAGCATTACTGTTGGACTGCCTCCTGACTTAAGAGTTTCCTCGAATATTATGCCGGTCATGGGTATGCTTGCAGCCGGTCCAAAAAATCCTATAAGAAAAGGCAACATGTTCAAGATGCTAGCGTGCTTTATAAGCATGACAACTGTAAGGCTGCCTTCGTAAAGATAATAAGTTATTAAAAGCAGAAGAAGCTTTGGCAACGCTATCTTAACCTTGCTGAGAGGGAGCATTCTTAAAGCTGACGCGCCTCTCATCTCCATGGCGTAAAAAGCATATGGTATCATTATAGAGAGGTATGCCATTTCTATCCCAAGCGTAAACGTTAGAGCGCCTGATGCCGACGATGAGATACCGTTCATAAGTATTACTAGAAAAACTATGAGCGGGCCACCTATCAGCGCTCCAAGGAGAGATCTGCTCGCTGCCTGAAAGTCTGCTCTCAGAAGGGCTAAAGTCTTTGAACCAATTATCTTCCATTCATTTGAAACCCTTTTAGCAAGAGTTGGGAAAAAGGCAGAAGGAGGTCCGCTCACAAGCTTCCAGCTTACGTCAGGTATAAGCCTATAAATGCCGTAACCAAACACAGCAATCCAGAAAAAGCTAGTTATTGCACCGTGTAAGCTGTTGCCAAAGGCAGCGCTTAAAGGTGGTATAAAATAAAAAGAGCTTATGCTTGAAAGGTTTAGCCTGTAAAGGGTTCCTGAGAGAAATATGGGTATAAGGAACACGATCGGAAGAAGCGAAACTGCGCTTCTCGTGGCAACTGAAGAAGCCATCGATCTTGACCTCATGTAGGATAGCTCAAGAGCAGCTAGCTGCAAAAGCATTCCCAGTGAAAGACCCATAGCGACGCTGAATAATATGTAAAACTCCTTGAAAATTATGCTCATTATCAGAGATACACCAAGAGTTCCATAGATTATATAATCAACAGTCTTAAAGATAGCCTTCCCAACAAGCCTGTGTATCTGCTCAGCGTCTAGAGAAGTGCTTAGAAGGAAGTCCCTTATGTTGTTTGATCCATATATAGCATATGAAAGAGGGGTCATCATGCTGCTGACCGAGAGTCCGCTCATCGCAAATATAAGCATAGAAACCGCAAAGACGCCGAAACCTATTTGCTTGAAGCTTGTAAAAAGAGAAAAAAGAGCTATATAAAATGAAAAAATAACAGTATAGATTATTTTTGTAAATTTAACGTTCCTTATGGATCTCCTCAGATTAGAAGGTCTGAACCCGGTTTGTCTTGCCGCTATATAACCTACAACGAGGAGCTCTCTTGCCAGAGCGTCTTCCAAACTCACCTTTTTCATAGAGCTTCAGTTAGCTCCTTAATCTGTTCTTCTGCGTGTATCGCTTTTAGAAAAGCTTCTTCGAGCGACCCCGCGTTAAGCTTTTCGAGTATTTCATGTGTTGGTCCTGAAGTTACCTCTGAGCCTTTATCTATTATGGTTATCCGGTCGCATATCTTTTCGGCTATTTCCATTATGTGCGTTGAAAAAAGCACGGCCCCACCTTCTTTTTTATGGTTTTGAATTATCTCTTTAAAAATCCTTGCAGCCTTAACGTCAAGCGCGTTAAAAGGCTCATCTAGGATAAGAAGCTTGGGTCTGTGCATGACTGCGGCAACAATAGCTACCTTCTGTTTGTTGCCTTGCGAAAGGTTCATTATATAGTTCCCGAGGTACTGTCTGAGCTCAAAAGCGTCTATAAGGTGGTCGAGCCTCTGCGTGTCGTTTACGTTTCTAAGAGAAGCAACCAGCTCAAGGAACTCTTTAACTGTAAGCGATTCAAGAAGAGCAGGGCTCTCCATCACGGCCCCTATGCTGTTCATCAGATCTCCCTTTGGTCTCCCTTTTCCAAGAAGATCGATAGATCCCTGATAATCAACGATGTTCATTATAGCTCTGATTGTTGAAGTTTTACCGGCGCCGTTAGGGCCTAAAAGTCCAAAAATTTCTCCTTCGTTTATGATGAATGATAAACCATTTACAGCCACTTTATCTCCGTACTTAACAACTAGCTTATCAACCTTTAAAACGTAGCTCAATCCTTGCACCTTTTATTAAAAACTTAAACTGGGTAAATAAGACTTTCTTAGAAAATACAGAAGATGATGCAAGAATTTTAACTCTTCTTATTTATTTTGATTTATTAGAAAGCAATTTTTAAAATTAGCAATCGTGTATCATTTCATTTATAGTTATATATTAAGTTGCTGCTGTAAGGAAAGATCTGGGCATGGCTTTTGAAGCATTGCTCTTTAATGCAAAATAAAACCCTCCAGTTAGAAAAGCTGCATGAAAAGCCGCCCAGGCTACATTTATTATAATGGCATCTTTAAGGAGCATATACCCAGTAAAATAAGTCGCAATAATTCCTTTAATCAGAGTTAGATAGAGCAATATGAGGAAAAATATATGTGCTATGAGCTGCCTGCTGTATTTTACAGTTTTTCCTTTTGGCGTTACCCTGAAAGGTACCTTTTTTCTAAAAAGCCAAGCTAAGAACGATAAAGTAACAGGGAAAAACACCATATACTCAAGGAACTGATGGTATAAGAACCCTTTCAATCCATATTCTTTTCCTCTCATTACTAAACCATAAAAAGAAAAAGAAAAAACCACAAATGGTAGATAAATCAGAGCGTAAAGCGCAGGATTGATCCTTACGATCGGTATGTCTAAAAGAATAAAGATAGGCGGAGCCAGCAGCTGGAAAAGTGTTAAAGGCCCAGCTTCAAGCCAGTAAAACCATCCAGATAAATAATCAACAAAAGCTGAAAAGCTTAAATTTGATTTAAGGATCTTCTTTATTATCTGAAAACTTCCAAACGACCATCTTGATTGCTGAATAAAGTAAGCATTTATATCTGTTGGAGGTTCTCCGTACCATATAAGGGGTTTGTTCACGTATCTAGATTTATAGCCTAGCTCGTGTATACTTATGGATGTTGATACATCTTCCGTAATGCTACTTTCATCTATATAACCAGCCTCTTTTAAAGCTGAGATTCTGTAAACGGTGCCTGATCCTAATGAAAAGGCCGACACGTAATCCCTTCCCTGCATTATAAGGTAAAGAAAAGGGTTTTGCTGGTACCTTGAGCCTTCTGCTACCTTTGTTCTCAACTCCGTATACTTCTGAGGAACCTGTACAAAAGCTATTTTTTCGTCATTAAAATAAGGTATGACTTCATCAAAAAAATCCTCATTTGGCCTTTGATCTGCATCAAATATGGCTACTAAATCATATTTATCGTCTATCTGTTTTAAGGCGTCGTTTATGGCACCAGCCTTAAAACCCCTTCTGGTGTTTCTGTGAAAATAATATATTCCATTATTTTTACAGAATTCAGAAAGCTCCTTAACTATTTTTTCGTCTATAGAATCGTCAAGAAGGAAAACGTCACCTCTACCGCGCAACGCAACCTTTACAGACCTCAAAGTCCCTTTAACGATTTCCGGGTCTTCATTATAAGATGTAACAAAAGCTGCAACCCTTAGGTTCTGGTATTTGCCCACTACGCTTGTTTCGTAACTTCTTGCTCTCAAGAACATTATAAAGAAAGTAAGAAAGTTAAAAAAACCTACGAATATAGATAGCCATAGAAAATAGGTGAACCAAATTAAGTAAACGTTTGCAAAGGTAAAAAGAGTAATCATAAAAGAAATTAAAAAAGGAAGCGAAAAATAAAGGATATTTATTATTTTCATGAACTACATTAAATATTTCTTTAAACCTAAATTTAAGCATTATACTAAAAATGGAACATAATAAATATTTATAATCAGACGTGATAAAATATTAAAATAAATAATGAAAATAGAAGTATTTCCTGCAACGAGCTATAGTTTAGTCTACCCCGCAATCGTTAGCTTAGCTTCTAACGTAGCCTTTAGAGGAAAAACTGTTGCGCTTATCGATTTTAATTCCGAAAGCGAAATCAAAAAGGCGATTATGGGGGATTCGGTCTCGAATCTTTACAGTGAAAAAGTAGGAGAAGGCATGGTTTTCTACGTTAACATTATCGCCTTTCAAAAAGAAATGAAAATAAAAGATGCTATAGAAAGCGCTTACAAAAGACTTAAAGAAAAAAGGATAGACATAAAGATAGTTTTGTTTCCTGGAACAGAAGAATCAAACATAGTTCTTTTAAACGAAGAAAGGTCTGTTTATAAAGAAAGCTTTGGAGAAGAAGAAACAAAACACATTTTGCTTCTTGGGCTGGAAAGGCTTTTTACTTCACAAAGCTTACAATCGCTAGTTTCCGGTTTAGACTTAAAAAGGACGTATGCGGTTTTTGTTTATGAAAGGTGGCAGGAGTACATGGTTTCTGCCATAGAGCAGAGGATAAAGGAAAAGGTTTCTCAGGAGGGCTTTGCTGGTTATTTTGTTCTTATATCAGAAACAGGTAAGCTTCCTATTTCCTTTGGCAGTTCGCGAGAATACGAACCAGATTACAGAATAATAGAAGAAATAATCAGAGATTCTGAGAGACACCCTGTAACTGAGGAAATAAGGGGAGCTGAAAATATAGAGGAAGTTATTTTAAAGAAAAAGATCATCGTAATAAATGGTTCATCTTTTTCATTAAGGGATAAGATGCTTGAGACGATAATCGAAAGGTTAGGTGCTTCAAACGTGATTTTACTCAATGCTGGCAGGTTCAAGCCAAGGGTTGGCATTGAAGAGCTCAAAGTTTTGCCCAGCTTTGTCGATGAAAGGTTCAAAGGCAAGAACATGGGAGATGTCAAAGCTATTGCAAAAAGGCTTGCAGAGGAAGTTATAAAAAACGCCGGGAACAAAGAAAATATAGTGCTTGTGGTTTACGAAACAGGAAATATAACGCCCGGAATCCTTGGTTACGACAGCAGGATAACCAGCTATGAATTCTGGAACAGCTTTTTATCTCACATTAATTACAACATGAAGGTTTCAAAGATAATATTTGTATGCGACCCAAACGTGGAGGCATGCGGCCCTATTGAGGCGTTAGCAGATGCAGTAATAATGTGTAAAGGAGAAATGGAAAATGAGGTTATAATAAAAACAAAAGAATAAAAATTACATATTTAGTGAAAGCCTCGCATTTTTAAGGCGGGGATGAGGTCAGTTAGTGCTTTGTGTTTGCTGTTGCTGTACAGGAGGTAAAACATAGATCTTATTCCCAAGTATCATGTTGTTAGGTATCAAGACCGTTGTTGTGTTGTCCATCTTCTTTATTACCGTAAACAGAATGCTGAGGTCCTCTACAATGCCTTCTTCTCCAAGCAGGTTAACATGATCATTTATCTTGAATGGCCTAGAAATAAGAAGGAACAGACCAGCAACTGCCTGACCCATAACCTGTTGTGTAGCAAAGCCTATGACTATTCCCAGAAAACCGCCAACGCTAACTCCTGCAAGCCCCCCGCCAACAGCCCCAGCTATAGCGGTTATTAGTGCACCAACTCCTATAAGAAGGAAAACGTTTCTGAAAGCTCTAGCTACATCATGTGTATACTTGATCCTCATAAAATGGTAAATGGTATCTGCAAAAGCAACTATTATGAGGTAGCCAAAAACAAAAGTAAGTCCAACGTTTATGTAAATGCTGTACGCTTTAAGCTCTGGTAGAACGTTTATTTCTAACCACTGAAAGGCCGCCATCACAGCCGCATAAATTATTACATAGATTATGAGTTTTGTTAGAGACTTTACATAACCCTTTTCAAGTATGTTTCCCTGCGTTCCTTTAGAATCCTGAACATTTTGAGACATTTTGTATATTTTTAGTCAAAAATACCATATAAATTTTTTGTAATTTATTACATAATTTAACAATAATTGCCTTGATTTCTTCAATTTATTAACTGTTTTATTATTTAGAAATATCAAAATCATTTTATATATCTTTTACAAGGTTTTTGGTATGAAAAATCTAATGCTGGCACTCATCCTGATAACCTTGCTGATTGTAGCAACGCCAGTTTACGCTCAATCACAGGGGCTTACGGTAACAGGGATAAGCTTTGGGCCATCTTCTTCTCCGATTGAGGTAGAACCTGGCTCATTTAACGTTCCCCTTTTTATATACGTAACCGACATTGGGCAACTGCCGGCAATAAACGTAAGCGTAAAAGTTGAAAGCACAAACGTTTTTTATGTTATAAGCGAGCCTCAGAACGCTACTCTTATACCACCAGGAGGGACGGTTCCCTTTATTTCATATATAAACGTGAGCTCTAAGGCTGTAAGCGGCGTTTATGAATTACCTGTAATCGTAAACTATATGGAAGAAGGATCGCAGAAGAACTTTACGTATTACGCTAAGCTACCAGTATCAACTTTTTCAAGCATGCAAGTTTATTCTATGTACTGGGGTAATGGGGCAACTCTTGCATATCCTGGGGGTGCTGGGCTTCCGCTTACGCTCGTAGTAAGAAACGCAGGGACCAATACAGCGTATAATGCCACTGTAATCTTGAACCTAAATTACCCGTTTTATTCAGCTTCTGGGAATAGAGTTCAGGAGTTTGTTGGTGCAGTTCCTCCAGGTGCGAGCGTGCCTCTGGAGTTTTACCTTAATGTAAATTCTACAGCAGTTACTGGATACTACCCGATAAACGTTACAATTGAGTGGAACGACGGGATAGGGATCGAACAACAAGTCTACGTACCTGTTCTTGGAGCTCCTATGGTAACGATTCAGGGGTTTGCTCTTAACCCTCCTCAGATATTTCCAGGAACTCAAGACGCTGAGCTGATAATATCTCTTGTCAATTCAGGCAACGTGACAGCTAACGACGTGAACGTGAACGTTTCGGTTTCGAGTCCCATGAGCCTCATATCGACATTCAGCACCACCATAGGATTGTTGCCTCCTGGAACGCCAGTACAGCTTACTTATTTCGTAAGCGTAAATAACAACGCTTCGTCACCATCATATACTGCAGTCAGCTTGAAAATATCTTACGACGGAAAGGACTACAGTTCCGATTTAAAGGTTCCGATTTCTTCCAAAGCGCAGATAGCCGTTTTTCCAGAATCCGTAGTATTAACTCAAGGGGCTTCAGACTTAACCATAACTTATAACATAACCAATTATGGGAACTCAACGGCTAAGGATGTTCAGGCTGAGCTCATATTACCTAACATGTTAAGCGGGAACACATACGACTATCTGGGGGACATACCTCCTGGAGCAAGCGCAACAGCAGTGTTTTCTCTTGACGTGGGATCAAGCGCTGCAACTGGTACGTTCAGGGGTACGCTGGTGGCTACATGGCTTCAGGAAAATGCTCCTGAACAGATGTTCAGCGAAAGGATACCAGTAAACTTTATTATAAAGGAGTCTTATCTCAATCAAATTTTAGCTTATGCTTTTACACCTCCTGCGTTTTACGCCATTATAATAGCTATAGTGCTGATCATCGTGGCCATCATAGTGATTGCCATGGCGAGAAGAAGATGAGCTACGCTGTAGAAGCAGAAAACCTGACAAAATATTTTGGTAACCTTATAGCAGTAGACGGTGTAACGTTTAAAGTAAGAAAGGGGGAAATATTTGGATTAGTGGGGCCAAATGGTGCAGGTAAGAGCACGCTTATAAGAATGATATGCACTGTACTGAGGCCTAGCGCCGGCAGAGCTTATGTTGAAGGCTACGACATAATGAAGCAGTCCCAGGAAGTCAGAAAACTTATAGGCGTAGTTCAGGAAAAACTAATACTCTACGCTCCGTTAACTCCCGTTGAAAACCTTGAATTTTTCGGAAAACTTTACGGAATAGAACCAAAGGTTTTGAAAGAGAGGGTCAAAGAGCTCCTTGAAGAAGTAAAGCTCATCGCAGTAAAGGACAAACCCGTTGGAACTTTTTCAACTGGCATGAGGCAAAGGGTTAACATAGCTAGAGCTCTTCTGCATGACCCAAAGCTCGTTATTCTTGATGAGCCGACTAACGGGCTCGATCCGCAGAGCGTAAGATGGGTTAGAGATTACATATTAAATATGAAAAATAAAGGGCTTACAGTCATACTTACATCGCATGATATGTATGAGATAGATGAGCTTTCTGATACTGTAGCTATAATGGATAAGGGGAAGATACTGGAAATCGGTAAAAAAGAAGACCTTAAGGCAAAATATAAGGCTAACAAGATAGAAGACGTATTTCTTGAGCTGACAGGCAGAGGGCTTAGGGATGAAATAAGCGGCAGGTTGAGAAGAAGGGGATGGTGATGAAAAGGCCCATATACCATCTTTATATAATAATGAGAAAAGACCTGACAGAGTTCTACAGGGTAAGGGCGAGGCTAGTTTCTATGATTTTGCTCCCGATTTTGCTTATGTTGCTATTTGGGTACATGTTTCCTAGCAACGGCACAATTACTCATATACCAATAGCGGTAGTCAATCAGGACCAGTCCACCGCAACCCTTAGCATGATAAACAGCTTCATTTATATGGCGCAATACGGCGGCTCCTTTAACGTGATAACTTACAGCTCGGTTTCCCAGGCTGAACAGGCTTTGCTACAGGGTAAAGTTTATGCAGTGGTTATATTCAGGCAGGGCCTTGGGCAAGAGCTGAGCACTGGAAAGGCAACAGTACAGGTAATAGTTGATCAGATGAACCCAACCCTTGACCAGATAGTTACCGCAGGAATTCAGCAGATATTCTCGCAGCTCAACGTCCAGCTTAACATGAACCAAGGGTTCCCCTCATCTCTTGGGACCATATCAGTTAACTTTCAGGGGTTAATTCCAGGAGCCCCGAGCAGTTTCGAATTCCTTGCGCCAGGTTTTATAGCTATGAGCGTAGTAATGGGTGGGCTTGCAGGGCTCGCAATGGCATTCTCAAGGGAAAGGGAGCTCGGAACCATGGATGGAATTCTTATGACTCCTGTTTCAAGGTTTTCAATAGTGATGGGTAAAGCGATGGCGCAGGCCGTTAGGGGGATAATAAGCGGAATAATTATAGTAATACTTTCGATACTGCTGTTTGGAGTAAAGATATACGGAAACGTTTTCCTGATGGCTCTAATACTTTTTCTTGGTATACTTGCATTTACTGGTTTGGGGATTATAGCCACTAGCTTTGTAAGCGATCAGGAGTCGGCACAGATGATAATGCTCATGCTGGAAATGCCCATGATATTCATTTCAGGTATATTTTATCCAGTGCTTCAGCTGCCATGGTGGCTAAGGAATATAGCTTATATGTTTCCACTTGTTTATACAGTTACAGGATTCAGGTCGGTAATGGTTATGAACGCACCATTTTATGCTGTTTGGAACGACGTGGTAGTCCTTCTCATATATTCTGTTGTAACCTTTGCTATAGCTATACCACTTTTTCAGAGAATGGTAACAAAATAAATCACAATGATTTCTAGCTATCTGGGTTCAGTTTTTATTAATTTTTCTAAATTTATCCTATTTTTAAAAAATAAGAACAATAAATGTTTAAGGATATAAAAATTTAACGTCAACACATAAATAATAACACTGTTATAAAAGCCGCATGAGTCTTGATAAGCTAAATGTTTTAGGTATAGTAGGTAGCCTCAGAAAAGGATCTTATAATAAGTTGCTTGTAGAAAACGCTTTCATGATGTTACCTGCAGGTTCTTATGCTGAAATTTTTGATATTTCGGGAATACCGCTGTTCAACCAAGACATAGAAAAGGATCCTCCAGAAGAAGTAAGGCTACTCAAAGAAAAGATCAGAGCTTCTGACATAATTTTCATATCAACTCCAGAATACAATCACAGCTATTCTGGAGTTTTGAAGAATGCATTGGACTGGGTTTCAAGGCCACCCATCGATAACCCTTTTGTTTCAAAAGTAGTAGCTGTTTTTTCTGCTTCTACAGGTAGCATAGGGGGATCAAGGGCTCAGGAACACTTAAGGGTAGTGTTAGAAGCCCTAGGGGCATATGCAGTCCCAAGACCAGAAGTGATCATAACAAACGCGGACAAGAAGTTTAGCTCTGAAGGTAAGCTAGCAGATCCTGCTGCTTCTGAACTTATCAGAAAGCTTGTAGGGGAAGCTATAAAGCTTGCACTCGCGATAAAGCAAGCTGGCAAAGTAGTTCAGTTGGGTTAAACCTTTTATATTTAGCAAACCCCTTGTTTTTAAATAAATGATTTTATTAGATAGCCCATTAAATTATTATAATGTCGAATTATTGGAAAGATATAGCAAAAAAGTCTAGAGATGTCCAGTATGAAGATCCAGAACAAAGGCTAAGGATTAAAATAGCAGGAATAAGAGGATTCGCTGTACCGGTTACAACGTTTTCAAAAGACAACTTAGTTTTTGCAAGCGCAAGCATAAGCGCTTTTGTAGATGTACCTGAAAATACGAGAGGCATAAACATGTCGAGGACGGCTGTAAGCATATCGAGCGCGCTTAATTCTGCGTCAAAAATAGAGAAATTAGCTAACAGGATAGCTTTCAAATTGCTGAAAGTTCACGAATATTCGGCGCTCAGTGATGTAAGATTAAAAGGTGAAGGTTTTATTTTTACGAAGTCTCCTGTGACAGAACTGCAATCTATAGAAAGGTTTGGATTTTTTGAATCTTCAAAGGTTGATCGAGGTGGGTCTGGCGAAAACACATTCGGAGTAAAAGTTACTGGAATTTCTGCCTGTCCTTGTGGGGCCGAGCTAATGAAAACCAAACTTAACAGCTCAGACATAAGTCCAACTCATATGCAGAGGGCAGAGGTTAAAGTTGCTGTTAGGATAAAAGGAAAAAATTTTGTTGAATTTAAAAAGCTAGTAGATATTGCATACAGATCATTTAGCGGCAGGGTCTACAGTTCTTTAAAAAGGGCTGACGAAGCTTTCCTAATATATTTTTCATTAAAAAACACTAGGTTCGTTGAAGATATTTACCGATTAGCTGTTAGCGAACTATACAGAAAATTTAAGGATACAAAAGGGGTTTTGGGAGTCTACGCATCGGTCAGGAGCATGGAGAGCATACATGGCTACGACGCCGCTGCATCTGGTTGGTTAAACGTTTAGCTTAAAATCTGACCGTCAACACGCCATGAATAGCAAAAGGATCATCGTGTCTTGAGCGTTATTCCGCTTTAACGGAAGCTAATCCATATAAAGCACAAAATACAAATTCGATTTAACTACCGGCTTGGTTATCCAAGCCTGCTGCTTTCTTTAACATGTTCGGAGCTCCTTTTAGATTGGAGCGCAATTTGTGACCAAATGGACACCTGACGAGACATCTTAGGCTTGGCGTTACTCTAACGCAATGGTATGCGCAGAGTTTTGACATGTTGTATTCAACGGTTTCTAATATTTCCATTTCGTATACCCGAGCTTAAAACTCTATCGAGTTAATCAGCTATCAGCGTGGCAAAGATTTTCAGTCAGTTTGTTACTGGGTTCTTGCACAATTTCATAAGGATAGCTATGTAGATCGTTGAAAAGCCAAAAGATCAAGCTTCTTAGCTATATGTATTATTCAGTAGCTTAAAACTACTTTTTCTCAGTTTGAAGGTGTTCCCTGAACCAAGAAATTATCTGGTTTATCCTTTCAATCCTGTTCTTTGGTTTACCCTTTCTGGAAAGATCATGATTTTCTCCGTGAAATATCACGAGCTTTGTCTGAACTCCCTTTAGCTTAAGAGCTGTGAACATCTGGTAAGCCTGATCTATCCAGCACCTGTAATCTTCATCTGAGTGTATTATTAATGTAGGAGTCTTTACTCTGTCTGCGTACTTCAATGGACTCTTGTCCCAGTAAACTTTAATCAAGTCATCATTCCATAAATCTTTTCCTAAATCTCCGCCAATCTGGTCTTCTGCAAAGTAATATCCTATATCTGAAGTTCCGTAAAAGCTGATCCAGTTGCTTATTGACCTCTGAGTAACAGCCGCCTTAAACCTATCAGTGTGTCCTATTATCCAGTTTGTCATGAAGCCGCCGTAACTGCCACCCGCGACTCCCAGCCTGTTTTTATCTATAAAATTAAAACGTTTAACTGCGTAGTCCAACCCTTCCATGAGATCCATAAAGTCTCTGGATCCGTACTTTCCCCTTACGTCTTTAAATGCTTCTCCATAACCCGCGCTTCCTCTAGGATTCATGTATACAAGCGCAAAACCAGATTCTGAAAGTGCATAGAACTCGTGCTGAAAACTTTCTCCGTAAGTAGTTGCCGGTCCCCCGTGTATATATAGTATTGCAGGGTACTTTTTGCCTTTTTTAAAGTTGGCTGGCCTAAGGATCCAACCTTCTATTTCCTGATCATCAGAAGCTCTAAAAGTAAAGCGTTCTGGAACCTGTAGCTTTGAATTCTTAATCAGTTCATCGTTAAAACCTGTAATTTTCTTCAGTTTTCCGCTTTTATGTATGTAAAGCTCAGAAGGCTTTGTCGAATTCATCAGCGTGAGAGCTACAGTGCCATTTATTACAGAAAAGTCTTCAACCGTTACATTGCTGTCAACCAAGCGTTCAGTATGCCCATCTAAATCTGTTCTGAGAAGGGAAACTTTACCCCCTTCGTTTAGAGGGAAGTATATCCACTTGCCATCCCACTGTAATTTTCCCGGAGAAGATGGACCTCTCGTGTCTGAATTCATATAATTACCTATGTCCCAGTCATCAGGAGTTAGCTTTTTTATGGCTCCTGATGAAACATCTAAAATCCATAGTTTGATGTTAGAATTAATACCATGAGAAAAGTCGCCAGCCCTGAACGCTATAGCTGAAGATTCTGAGTTCCATGCAAGGTCTTCAACTGTAAACTGCCCTTTAGTTAGTTTTTTTATTTCACCGCTGGTAAGATCAAGAAGCTTTATGTCAGTCCTGTAAGGTTTTTGATGGTCTTCAACTGATATGTAAACAACCTCTTTACCGTCAGGACTAAACTGTGCAAAGCTTATCTCTTCTTTCCCTTCCGTTAGCCTTTCCAAGTTACCGTTCTCGGCATCTGCTAAATAAAGGGTATTCCTCATACCGTAAATGTAACCTTTTCCATTGAACCAGAAGGGAACTTCTTCTATAACTGTAGGGTCTTCTTTTTTCTTAGGAATCGTCAAGTTCAGGAGCAGTTTTCCTTTGTAATAGTCAAAAGTTTCAAAACTGTTTTCCAGTTTGAGGATCATTCTTGGTTCAGTACACCTTTCTGTATCGACTTCCCAGAGCTCAAGCCCTGTTTCTTCCTCCTTTAATGTCCTCCTTGAAAGGAAAAAAACTTTTGAACTTTCACCCCATAGTGGAGAAAAATCGGACGGTCCATTTGTAAGATGAAAGTTTTCGTCTTTTTTAAGGTCGTAAATCCAGAGCTTAGAATAATACCTGTTGTCAGAAAATGATGGTTTTGTAACGACAAAAACAACCTTATCACCTTCATGGGAAATCTTAGGATCTGAAACAAAAATTAGCTTTTCTAGGTCTTCAACCTTTAACCCCATTCTTTTTCCCTAACCATTAATAGCTTTATGATTATTTAAACTCTTTCAAATCGGTCGCCTTTAATTCTGCAAGGAAAGTATTTATTTTGGAGTTGTGATTTAAATGATGTTGTCTAGGAGCCTTATAGATGTCATAAACACTCCAGGCTATGTTACAACCATAGAGGGGCAGCCGGGTATAGGGAAGACCACGCTCACCCTTAAGGCTTGCGCTTCAAGGGGAAAATGCACTTACATATCATATGCCGATCCCGAGAGTTCAATAAAGGCCAAATTAAAGGCGCTTGATTCAGAGTCAAACATAAGAATAATAAACGTTATGAGTGGAAATATTGAAACGGTGTTTTCTGAAATAGTTAATTATCTTGAAGAAGGCAATCTTGTTATAGTTGATTCTCTTGATGCGATGTTTTACGGTATAGAAAACGAGAAAGGAATAAGGGCATTTCTTCAACTAATATACGGTTCAGCAAAAATGAAGAGCGGTTCTCTAGCACTGATATCTGAAGGCTTAAACCCTGTAGCAAAACAGGTTAGATTTGTCAGCGACGCGATAATAAGCTTGGAGCTTAGAGAAATCTTAGGTAAGCCAGCAAGAGAAGCTAGACTTATTAAGGACAGGGATTTTGTAATAGAAAACAGGTCATATTTTCTGAGCTGGGATGGCGGGCTCAAGATTATAGAGCCGGCTTTTGTTGATGTTAGCAGAAAACCCAAGAACGTGCACTCGATAAAAGGCCCTCCTGAGACTTCTTTCAAGTACATAATACCAAACGCGTACAGGGTACTTACGGTCCTCAGCAGCTCGATTCATCCAGCTATAGCGGACACAATAAGGCAGTGGGTAATAGCCGATTTTCTTAAGTTTGGATACGGTGTAAACCTGTTAATTTCCTCAAAGTCTAATGAGGCTTCTGAAAAAGAGGCCATAGAGCTCATGACGGGAGGGAAAAACATGGATAAGCTTAACATAATAAGCATTAACGATCCTGAAGTAAAGAAAGACGCCAGAAAGTACTATAAAGCTTATAAAGAGATGATAAAAACTGGAAACTACGTCAATATTGTGGACCTTCTTGCGCACGAACCGTTGGCTGTTACTGATCCATCTGGATATGAGATGTTCATAAGCGATGTCACTGAACTTGAGAAAGAGCTGAGGATGTCAGAAGCTCTTTACGGTTACCAAGAATATTCGTGTTTGAAAGTAGTGAGCAAGTATGTTCACATGCAGTGGTCTACTGAAATGGTAAACGGGACGCTTTTCTACCTTACAGTTAAGCCCGATGGTCCGCTTTATTACATTGATGTAGATATCGAAGATGGGAGAGCGGAGTTCAAAAAGATGCTCTGAAGTTTTAATTCATAAAAGATTAAAACTTAACCAAAATTATGCAACTGGTTTTTTACAATAAGCTAAAGCTTATCAGTAAATGTCTAAACATCTCTTGGTTTAATGTTCAACAACTAAGTACATAAATTCTGGGGTCTTGGCACAGACCTTTAAAACGGCTTTGTATTTAGAAAATGGTTATATATATTATTATGGAATATTTTGAATCTAATATTAAAGATATAAGACCCGAAGAAGTTTCGATCAAAGGCACAAAGAATGCAACCGTTCAGTGGCTTATTACTAATAAGCAAGGAGCTAATTATTTTGTGAGGAAGTTTGCTGTAGAACCCTATGGTTTAATATCAATGCACTTTCACGGATATCAAAAAACAATGATAATAACAAAGGGGAGCTGCACGTTATGTGTTGGAGATAAGGTTATTGATCTAAACAACATCGCTTATTGCAGAAGTTATCTTCTTAACCTGTTCATCTGTAATTTTTTCTCTGAAGGTTTCAACAAAGAGAACTTTAAGTCCAGCTTCATTTAATATAGTATCCATATATTTCATGGCGTTTGAACCCCAGCCATACGAAACAACAGCAGCAAAAGGTTTACCCGTGCCCCTGAATTTATCCTTTACAAGTTCTAAAAGAACCTTCATCCGTGGATGAACACCTGTATCGTAAGTGGGCGTTGCTAGCAAAACAGCAGCAGAGCTGTTGGCTTCTGTTAGAAAATTTTCAAAATCAGGGAATTCTGAATCTGTAATCGCAAAGGTCCTGACGCTAATGCCTTTTAAAGAAAGCTCGTTGAAAAGCTTAGATATTGCTTCTTCTACTGAGCCGTACATAGAAACATAAGCTATGACAACTTTTTTCTTTTCAGGATCACCTCTTGCCCACTTTTCAAACAGCCTTAGAGGTTCTTCCACATCTCTTTCCCATATGCCTCCATGTGAAGGCGCTATTTTTGAAATATCAAGTTTCATGCTCCTTAACTTTTCTATGGCGTTCAGGACGTACTTTCTGTAATAGCCCATTACAGTTATAAGATACTTTTCAGCGCTTTTGAGGTAAAAAGCGTCGTGCTGATCGGCCGCATGACTTAAAGGAATCGAGAAAGATCCAAAGACATCGCACGTATAAAGGATCTTTGTCCTCTTCTGATACATTAACATCGTCTCTGGCCAGTGAACCCACGGTACGTGGATAAAGATAAAATCTTCGCCCAGCACATTAATTTCTTTAGTTCCTTCTATGCTTGTTATTTCATTTTTGATTTCATACTTTGCTTTGAGGACCTTAACCCCCGCTACGTTGACGACAATCTTTGCATCTTTTGCTTCTTTCAGTATTGCTGGGAGGCTTCCAGTGTGATCCGGTTCAGCGTGGTTTATTATTATGTACTTTATCTTGGAAGGTTCCGTAACCTCCTTGATTGCTTTAATGAAAAGCTCTGAAAACTGACCTTTCCATGTGTCCACCAAGATCTCACCTTCAGGTGCCTCTATCAGATAGGAGTTATACGTAACGCCTTCTGGAATGTGCCACGCAGCTTCAAAGTACCTTGTTCTGTCATCGTCCAATCTGAGCAATCTTACGTCATCAGTTATTTCCTTTATAAGGTATTTTACCATAATACTGCTTACAGAAGCTTAAAATTAACCTTTTTAAAAAACTATAAGAAATTGATGATGAGTAAATATTATATAGATAAGTTATTTATCTATTTAAATGGAAGCAGTTGAAGAAAAAGTTTCGGTTATACCTTCTGTGATCCGTATACAGCGCTATTTTGCGGAATAAAGGTTCATATTAAGGACGGCATGATAACGGAGGTAGAAAGCTGGGAAAACTTCCTAAACTGGCCGCTATGCGCAAAGGGATACACAACAATGCACACAGAGTTCAGCCCTGCAAGGCTAAGTTATCCGCTTATGAGGACAAACCCGAGGGCTCTCCCGATCCGGGGTGGATAAGAATCAGCTGGGAAAAAACGCATGCAATAATTTCCAGATTAGAGAAACATAAACTACAACATATAAGGATAAATTAAATTTATCAAGGTTAAAAATTTAGAGTTTCTTTATTCACGAGAGAATAAATAGGCCAACGAACATGCTAAATACTCCGAGCAGCTGCAGAGCATTTATTCGGTCCTTGAAAACGAAATAGCCTATGACTGTTAAAAGCGCGGGTTCACTAGCTATAACAGAAAAGCCAACAACCATCGAGTTTAAAGCTTCTACTATCAGGGCTGAAAGCAAAGCAAACGATTGCAGAGCGGCAATTAAAAGTGAATGTATCGCATACTTCATGTTAAATTTATAGTCACTCCTTATAATCAAAAATAAAAGTATCACAAAAAAAGATACAAAATTACCAAACGATCCAACTAGAGGATAGTTAGATGATTTAGATACAGCATAGTTAAAAGCAATCAGTTGAAGGCCCCAAAAAACGTTGCCCATTAGGGCCGGTACAAGGCCTAAATTAAGCTTTAAAGTTTTGAACATT
>ERZ1669251.225-NODE-225-length-17809-cov-8.749071_pt1 | contig 17809 bp, 22 predicted proteins | sample MGYA00579294_ERZ1669251 | MGnify/ENA primary metagenome ERZ1669251 (study PRJEB41166, sample SAMN08046056) | hot springs metagenome | biome: hot spring; feature: acid hot spring; material: thermophilic sediment; isolation source: thermophilic sediment from acid...
ATGCTAAAAAAGCTAAATATAAACATAAAAACCGGTAAAAAGATAAAAGAGTTTCAAAAAGACGGTGTAATATTAGAAGACGGAGAAAAGATAGAAGCTGATGTTATAGCTTTTATACCAGCCACCGATGGACACAAAGCCATTAAAGAATCAGATTTGCCCCAAAATGAAGCTGGTTTTATAAAAATAGATGAGACTACAAAAGTTTTAGACTTTGATTATGTTTATGCCATAGGTGACTCGGCGGCTTTAGAAGGACCTGATTGGAAGGCAAAGCAAGGACACTTAGCAGAAGCTATGGCAAGAGTATGTGCTTTTAACATAGCCCTAAAAGAAGGTAAAGAAAAAGGCACACCAAAATCCTACAAAGAACACCTTAGCATCATATGTCTTATGGATATGGGCACAAAAGGAGCAGGGCTTGTTTATAGAAACGATAAAAAAGCTATATTCTTACCAATGCCCGTAATAGGACATTACTTTAAAAGGCTTTGGGGAATGCACTTTAAGCTTGTAAAATTGAAAAAACTTCCAAAACTACCCTTTATAAACTACTAAAATGCTTTTTCACAAGCTCGTTAAACGTTTCTCCTCTATGCTTATAGTTTTCAAACATGTCAAAGGATGCACAAGCAGGAGAAAACAATATAGTATCACCCTTATTTGCCTCAGTTTTAGCTTTTATTAAAGCCTCTTCAAGACTATCCACTACATAAACTCTTAAAAACGATTCTATCTGATCTTTTATAAGGTTTTTATCCTTTCCATACAAAAATACTATCTTTATCTTGTCTTTGTAAATGTTAAGAGATGAAAAATCCCCACCTTTATCTATACCCCCAGCTATAAGAATAATAGGAGCTTTTGTGGATTCCAAAGCACTCATAAGAGCGTTTACGGTGGTGGATTTAGAGTCGTTGTATATATCTACACCATCAAAATTTCCAAGATATTGGTATCTAAAAGGAAGTCCTTCAAAAGTTTTAAGCTTTTCTTCTATTGTTTCTAAACTTATACCCATACTAAAAACCACAAAACTAGCAACCGCAATGTTGTAAAGGTTATGAATACCCTTTAAAGAAGGATGATACACATCTTTTATAAACACCTCATCTTTGTAATATATGTCGTTTCCTATCACTTTCAAATCCCCAACCTCTCCAAAAAACGCTTTTTTAGCCAAGGAAGGTGTATCGCAAACAGGTTTTTTAGCGTTTAATATCAATATATCCTCTTGTGTTTGATTTTTAAATATCTTTTGCTTTGATAAAAGATAGTCTTCCATATCTTTGTGCCAATCAAGATGGTCTTTTGAGAAGTTAAGAAAAGCGCCAATGTTTGGTCTAAACATATCTAAGGTTTTTCCTTGAAAAGAAGATACTTCTAAGACCACTGGCTCTTCATCGTTTTCAAGCACCATTTCGCTAAAAGGGGTTCCAAAGTTTCCGCCTTCTCTTAAGCCAGTAAAATGATGTATGAGATGCACCGTAGTTGATTTGCCGTCTGTCCCAGTGATTGCTACTATATTCTTGCCTTTGTAAAATCTATAGGCTAATTCGGTTTCTCCTATTACTTCTTTTGAAGATTTTATAGCTTCTTGCCAAAGAGGATGAGAAGGTGGTATACCTGGTGATAAAACTACTGTATCTATCTCATTCCAAACATCTTTCCAAAGATTTTTATCTTCTTTATCGTCCCCTATATAAGATTTAAAGCCTTTTGCTTTTAAAAGATTAAAAGCTGCTAAACCGCTTCTTCCTTTTCCCCAAACAAGATAAGCCACTAACCTATCGTTAAATCCTTTTACCTATATAGATTTAGCATTGTAGCTGTTAGCTGTGGATTGTTTTGAAGGTTTTGGTTGTTGTTTTGCTCGGTATTTTGGTTTTTGGCTTCGTTGTTTTTGCTAACAGCTGTGGCTTGAGCCGCGTTTTGATTGTTAGCTTGCTCGTTTACCTTGTTGTGGTGATGCACATTGTAAGCGTTATAAGCTCCAACCGCATTTACATTTGCCATATCTTTATCCTCCTTAAAATAAAATATAATAATTATCTCAAATTTTGCAATGTTATATGATGCTTGACAATACCAAAAATAAAGAATATACTATAACATTTAACCTATGGAAGAAAAAGTAGCTGATGTTGTAAAAATTGCAAGAGAGTTTCATGCAAGAGGATGGCTTCCGGCCACTGCTGGCAATCTATCTGTAAGACTCGATGATAAAAGAGTATGTATTACCGCTTCTGGGACTCACAAAGGACATATAAGCGAAAAAGACTTTGTGATCGTAGATTATGAAGGCAATACGTTGGATGGTAAGAAAAAACCCTCCGCTGAGACACTTCTTCATCTTATGGTGTATAAAAACTTTCCCGATGTAAACGCGGTTTTTCACGTGCATACTATAAACTCTACCCTTGTTTCAAGGTTTTTAGAAGACAAAGTAATATTAAAAGATTATGAGCTTTTAAAAGCCTTTGATGGGATAGACACCCATGAAAGTGTTGTAGAAATACCTATTTTCCAAAATATGCAAGATATGAGAGGTTTATCTAATATACTACAAAAAGCCATAGACAAAAACGAAGTAAGATACGGATTTTTACTAAAATCCCACGGCATATACGCATGGGGTAAAGATGTAATGGATGCATACGTAAAGCTTGAAGCCCTTGATTTTTTGTTTGACTGTGAGCTAAGGAGTATGCATTTGCAAAGGAGTAGCCTATGAGTCATCTTGTGGTTTACGATGAGGTTGGCAACGTTTTAGAGCTTTTAAAAGAATACGAGACGATATCAAAAAAATTATCAGATTTAGGTGTAAGATTTGAAAGGTGGAAAGCTGACAACGAGCTTTCTTGGGATGCTGGACAAGAAGAGGTGGTAAAAGCTTATAAAGAGGATATAGATAGGATAATCGGAGAGTTTGGATTTAAATCTTTAGATGTGGTAAGCCTAACACCAGAAAATCCTAAAAAAGATGAGTTAAGAAACATGTTTTTAAAAGAGCACACTCACTCTGATTTTGAAGTAAGATTTTTTGTAGATGGAAGCGGTACTTTTTACCTTCATATAGATGACAAAGTTTATGTGGTGTTTTGTGAAAAAGGAGATTTTATAAGCGTCCCAGCCAACACAAAACATTGGTTTGACATGGGTTCAAAGCCATTTTTCAAAGCTATAAGGTTTTTCTTAATACCTGATGGGTGGGTAGCTCAGTTTACTGGTTCTTCCATATCTACAAAAATACCAGAGCACGACGAAATAGCTATTTTATGATAAAAGCAATACTTACAGATATTGAAGGCACCACATCTTCCATAAGCTATGTAAAAGAGGTGATGTTTGAATATTCAAAAATCCGTCTAAAAGATTATCTTCAAAAACACTGGGAAGAAGAGCACATAAAAAATATAATAAACTCACTATCTCAAAAGCTTGAAAAAAATATAGATTTAGAAAAAGCCGTTTTAGTTTTCAAAGATTTTATTGAAAAAGATGTAAAAGATACGCTTTTAAAAGAGCTCCAAGGACATATATGGGAAGAGGGTTTTAAAAGTGGTGAGCTAAAAGGTCATATATACGAAGACGCTTATCTTAAACTAAAAGAGCTAAAAGAAAAAGGTTATAAAATATTTGTATACTCTTCTGGGTCTATAAAAGCCCAAAAACTCTTTTTTGGATACTCTTTATATGGAGACATCACATATCTTTTTGATGGTTTTTTTGATACCACAATAGGCCCCAAAAAAGATAAAAACTCTTATATAAGAATAGCTTCAGCTACTGAAATAGAACCTCAAGCGTTTTTATTTTTATCCGATGTAAAAGATGAGATAAAAGCATCCAAAGAAGCAGGTATGAATGCTATTTTAGTATCAAGGGATAAACCCTGTGAAGAAAAAGATTGTATCAGAGATTTTAACGATATAAACCTTTAAAAGATTGACTTTAGGTCATAGCCAATTCGTAAAACTTCATGATTCTTTCCACTGATTTTAGGAGGTCGCTATCTAATAAATATTCATCTGATTCAAAAGCATTGTAATATTTAGGGATAAGTTCGTATATAGTTTCTTTTGAGCCAAATGTTTCTAAAAACATAAGCTTCGTTTTAGGTAATAAAATTTTGCAATATCTGTCCAAGATAAAACCTATATCATATAGATCTCTTGCTGCTATTCTACCGTTGAAAGCTTCTAGTTTTTGGATAGCAATATCGTCTATGTTGTATACCATAAGATTGTTTGTTATTTTTATAGTCTCTGTCACAGGTTCATAACCTCTTAAAGAGATTTCTATCTTAAGATTGGTCTCGTTATCTAAATTTATCATAAATCTTTTTGTCGTTTCAGTATCTTTTTTAACAGTTACATTTCCCAAAGACCTTAACATCTTTTCTAGACTTTCTGTATTTACTCTGTAACTTGCATCAAAATCTAAATCTTCAGAGAACCTATCAAGGTTGTAAAAAAACATCAGAGCGCTTCCACCTTTAAAAATTAGAGGTTTATCTGACAGTGTTTTTATTATCTCTTTCATTAGCTCTAATCTTTTCAAGCATTTTGATCCAAGCTTCTTTTCTAGCGAAGGATTTAGTTGTATATTCATATATACCACCATCGTTGTATTTTTTCCACTTTAAAAATAGCTCATAATCTTCTTCATTTTTTCTTAAATATGGCTCCAAGTATCTTTCTATAGCCTCTTTAATATCATTTTCTTCGTCATCGCTGAAATTTAAATCTTGAATTCTTTTTGTTGGCACAATGTTTTTATATTTTATAAGATACAAAATATAATCTAAAAACGCTCTTACTGGATTTGCTATTTCCCTATCTTCTTTTCTAACAATACCGTAATCTCCACACCATGTTCTTATTTCATCAGGATATACTTTGGTATAATCAAAATACACCGAATGCCAATCAGCTCCGTGATAGTTTAAAGCTTCTATGCCTGTAACATATTTCATATACAATTTCACCATTCAGTTAAAGGCGTAGTATCGTTGATAGTTCTATTTTAAGAATATAGTCGTTTTTTGAGAAAAGTCAATGATTTATATCAATTCACTACCAATCGTTTAAACCTCTAACAAGTTGACTTTTTAAATGAGTATACTAAATTTTCTATATGCGAATAATTTTATTTTCCGGAAAAGGCGGTGTAGGAAAAACTACGGTATCGGCAGCTACCGGTTATAAGCTCTCTAAGATGGGCTATAAGACGATAGTGGTTTCTTTAGACCCAGCCCACAGCTTAGGAGATTCTTTTGATATACCAGATGAGCAAAAATATGCGGTTAAAGGCCTTCCGATTCAAATAAACGAAAATCTTTATATTCAAGAGATAGATATTCAAGAAGAAATAGATAGATACTGGGGAGACGTTTATAGATTTTTAGAGCTTCTTTTTAACACCACAGGACTTGACGGTGTTTTATCGGAAGAGCTCGCCATACTACCTGGCATGGAAGAAGTTACAAGCTTACTTTATGTAAATAAGTATTACAAAGATAGAGAATTTGATGTTTTAATACTAGACTTACCACCCACTGGAGAATCCTTGAGATTTGTTTCAATGCCAACTGTTCTGAAATGGTATATGAAGAGGATATTTAAAACAGAGCGTATGATTTTTAAAATGGCAAGACCTGTAGCAAAAAGGCTTACCGATGTCCCAATTCCAGATGACAACTATTTTCAAGCTTTAGAAAACTTTTATGAAAAGCTAAAAGGTGTTGATGAAATATTGATAGACCCAGATACTACATCCGTTAGAATAGTGGCAAACCCAGAAAAAATGGTGGTAAAAGAAAGTCAAAGGGCTTATATGTATTTTAACCTATTTGGTGTAAATGTAGATGCTGTCATAGTAAACAAAGTCCTTCCAAAAGACAAAGTGGCAGATTGTGAGTTTTTTAAAGAATGGGTAAAATCCCAGCAAAATTATCTTGAAGAGATAAAAGCTTTGTTTACACCTACTCCTATATTTGACGTACCCACTATGCAAGAAGAAGTATGCGGTTTGCAAAAGCTAGAAATGTTATCCGATTTAATATACAAAGATCAAAATCCTGCAGATATACTCTTTAAAGATAAACCCTTTGAGTTTTTACAATCAAACGGCAACTACACGTTGAGGTTAAGAGCCCCATACATAAGAAAAGACGCTATATCTGTAGTAAAAGGAGAAGATGAGATTATAGTAAGGGCTGGCAACTTCAAATCCCACGTCATGCTTCCAAGAAAGCTGAAAGATTATGAGCCTACAAAAGCAAGGTACGACGCTCCTTACCTATACGTAGACTTAGCCAAAAATAATTGAAAATTAACAAAAAGGTATTATACTAATCTTATGCAGGAAAAGGTTTTAGAAGCTGAAGAGGTGCCGGATGTATATCCTTTGCAATATAGGTTTGCAAAGCAGTATTTTGACAATATAGTATTAAGAAAACCATTCATACTGGATGTTCTTAAAAGCGTAAAAACACCAACCCTAGTAATAGATTTAGACAGAATAAAGAAAAGATTTTTGGAACTTCAAGAGGCGTTAAAAGAGGCAAAGATATACTATGCGGTAAAAGCAAACGACCATCAAGAGATACTCGCTTTACTAAACGACCTTGGTAGCGGCTATGAAGTGGCTTCTTCTTGGGAGCTAGAGAAAGTCCTAAGGCTTGGAGTAGATAGTTCTAGAATTATATCTAGCAACCCGGTAAAGCCGTTAGATTTTATAGATTACGCTTATAAATCCGGTATCAAGGCTTTTAGTATAGATTCCTATAAAGAGATAGACAAGTTAAAAAAAGTAGCCCCACGTTCAAGGGTCTACGTAAGGCTCATAGTACCAAACGAAGGAAGCGATTGGCCTCTTACAAACAAGTTTGGTGTTGATGTAGACGATGCTCTAAGCCTTCTTGAGTATGCTAAATCTCAAGGGCTTGTACCCTACGGTATTACTTTTCATGTGGGTTCTCAATGCAACAACCTAAGAAATTGGTTTATAGGTATAAAAAAAGCCTGGGAGCTTTGGGAAAAAGCCATATATAAAGATATAAAACTTACCATGCTAAATCTGGGTGGTGGTATACCTGTAAATTATCAATACGAATCCCTTAGTATAGAAGACATAGGGTCTTACATAGAAGCTCTTTTACAAAAATACTTCCTTATAAAACCAATGGAAATACAAATAGAACCAGGAAGAGGTATAGTAGGTGATGCTGGAATTTTGGTAAGCTCTGTAATAGGTAAAACCATCAAGCATATAAACGGTATAGAATCTTACTGGATATATTTAGATACAGGTGTTTTTAACGGTCTTGCAGAGGTCCTTGGAGGTATAAGCTATCCAATGTATGCTTTTGGTATCACAGATTTGATAAGAGCTTATACTGTAGCAGGTGTTAGTTGCGATAGCATGGATATAATATCAAACACTACATACTTACCAGAGCTAGACATAGGTGATAGAGTTTATATAATGGCTGCCGGAGCTTACACCACCGTATACGCTGCAAACTTCAACGGTTTTGGTATACCAGAAACTGTTTTTGTATAATGCTTTTACAAAAAGCAAAATACGACATTTTTTAAATTAGTATATTCTATACTACTTACTATCTTAAAAGTGCCTACTTGACACAATAGACTATATAACTTAAGATAATACTATCAAAAACCAAAGGAGGTTAACCTATGGCAAGACTTGTCAAACTAAGCGGCAAAGGACCTATACAGGTAAAAGCCCAAGAGGAAAAATGGGTTTGTACCTGCGGGCTTTCAAAAGGTTTTCCATTCTGTGATGGATCTCATAAAAAGACTCAAGACGAGGCCGAAGGAAAGCTTTATATATACGGTGAAAACGAAAGGATAGAGTTAGCATAAGGAGATTTGTATGGAGCAGGAATTTGACAGACAAAAAGTAAAAGCTTATATAGAAGGTTTAAAAATTTTAAAAGCCAAAAACGATGAGCTTTTAAAAGAGATTGAAAATGTGGCAAAGCACGCTCCAGTAGAAGGCTGTGAACGCTTCATGAAAGCCATGTATGATAACCTAAAACAAAACTCTGAAAACATATCTGGCGCCATTGAATACTGGGAAGGTGAAATAAAGTAAAACACAAAGCCCCTTCTCGGGGCTTTTAAAAAAGTATACTAAACAACAATAAATTTCATATATTAAATAGTTAGGAGGAAGAAAATGCAAAATGATATAATAGGAATTTTAAAAGAACAAAAAAAATATTTAGTAGAAAGGTTTGGAGTAGATGAAGTTGCTATTTTTGGTTCATATGCAAGAGGTGACCAAAGAGAAGACAGTGATATAGATATCTTAATTGCTTTTAAAGAGGGGTATAAAACGTTTGAAAATTATATGGATTTAAAATTCTACCTTGAAGAGATTTTTGGTAAAAAAATTGATCTTATAATCAAATCTGCCATAAATCCCCGCATAAAACCTTTTGTAATAACAGAAGCAATATATGTCTAAACGTGTAATAAGAGTTATTTTGGAAGATATTCTTGAAGAGATTAGCCGTATTAAAAAATTTACCAAAGAGATAGAAAAATACAATGATCTTATCAATAATGAATTAGTGTTTTACGCAGTTTTAAAAGCTCTTGAAAATATTGGTGAGGCCGCAAAACAAATACCAGACGATAAAAGAAAACTTTATCCAATAGAATGGAGAAAAATCGCAGGTTTAAGGGATATTATTATACACGAGTATTTTGGAATAGATGCTGAAATAATATGGGATGTTATAATACATAGTTTACCAGAACTTGAAAAAGCAGTAAAATTTCTTCTTGAAAAGAAAGATTAAGATAGGCGTATTATAATAATATGGATGAATATAAAAGTTATAACAGTGGATGGACCTGCTTCCAGCGGGAAATCAAGCGTCTCTAAAGAAATATCTAAGATTTTAGGGTATGTTTATTTCAACACTGGGCTTGTCTATAGGGCTATTGGTTTTTTAAAAGCTAAAAACATAGATTTTTTTGAAGCCATAAAAGAAAATAGACTTTTTTTTGAGCTTTTAATAGGACAAACCAAAGTAATTTTTGAAAACGAAGATATAACACAGGAACTTACAAAAGAATATATAGGAGCTTTGGCTTCTGAGGTTGCTAAAGAACCTAGTTTAAGAGAAAAAGTCATAGTTTTTCAAAGGTCTTTGGTGAAAAAAAACGCCGTTGTAGAAGGAAGGGATGCTGGCACTCACATATTTAAAGATGCAACTATAAAGTTTTTTATAGATGCTGACCCAAAAGAAAGAGCTTTAAGAAGGTATTTAGAAGAAAAAAGCTCTTACGAGGATATATTAAACGCTATACTAAAAAGGGATGAAACTGATAAAAATAGAAAAGACTATCCTTTTAGACCTGCCGAAGATGCTATCAAAATTGATAGTACTTGTATGACAAAAGAAGAGGTGATAAATCTTTGTATGAATTATATTAAAAAGGTTTTATGAAAGAATCTATCGCCCTTCTTATAACTGGTGCTAGTGGAAGCGTATACGCTTTGAGGATTTTTGAGCTTTTAAAAGAAAGCTTTGATACACATGTAGTAATGTCAAAAACCGCAAAATATGTAATGAGTTATGAAACAGGTGTAGGAGAAGAGTTTTTTAAAAAAGAAGCGAAAGTTTACGATTATTCAGATTTTGCAGCACCTATATCAAGCGGGTCTTTTTTATGCAAGTTTAAAGGGGTGTTGGTAGTACCTTGCTCTATGGGAACGTTGGGGGCAGTGGCAAGCGGTGTGGCTCAAAATCTCATTCATAGAGTATGCGACACAGCCTTAAAAGAGCGAGTACCCCTTGTGATGCTTGTAAGAGAAATGCCTTATAATTCTATTCACCTTGAAAACATGCTAAAGCTAACAAACGCCGGTGCCATAGTAATGAGTGCAAGTCCTGGTTTTTATCACAAGCCAAAAACTTTAGAAGAAAGCATAGATTTTGTGGTGGGTAAAGTGCTTGATGTACTTAGAATAGAACACAACATCTACAAGAGGTGGAAATCCTGATGAGAATAGTATTTTGTGGCACATCTTCTTTTGCAGTGCCTTCTTTGGAGCTTTTGGCAAAAGATTTTGAAGTATCACTTGTAATCACCCAACCAGACAAACCAGCCGGTAGAGGTCAAAAGTTAACGCCATCTGCCGTAAAACAAAAGGCCTTGGAGCTAAATTTAAAAATCTCACAACCAGAAAAAATCTCTTTTTTAAAAGAAGAGCTTTTAAATATAAAACCAGATATTATGATAGTGGTATCTTACGGCCAGATAATACCAAAATCCATGCTTGAAATACCTAAGTTTAAATCCTTAAACCTTCACGGGTCAATACTACCAAAGTATAGAGGAGCAGCCCCTATTCAAAGGGCTTTGATGCAAGGAGAAAAAGAAACAGGAAATACAATAATCCTCATGTCTTCTAAGATGGATGAAGGAGATATCCTTTCTATGGAAAAAATGCCCATAGAAGAAGAGGACAACTACGAAACACTTTCTAACAAACTATCAATCTCTGGTGCAAAGCTTTTAAAAGATACAATCTTAAACTGGGTAGAGGGTAAAATCACGCCAACACCCCAAAACCACCAAGAAGCCACCTACGCTATGCCTATTTTAAAAGAAGAACTAAGAATATGCTTTAAAACAAGCGCTTTTAGCATACACAACAAAATAAGAGGCTTATATCCAAACGCCTACGGAGTTTCAAACAATCACAATATCAAAATCCTAAAAACAAAAATATTAGAAAAAGACTTAAATCTAAAACCAGGAGAACTCTTACAAGAAGGAAAATCCCTTTTTGTAGGAACAGGAGATTATCCTTTGGAGATTTTAGAGATTATGTCTTTGAAGGGGAAAAGAGTAAGCGGTAGAGAATTTGCAATGGGTTATCTAAACCAAATAAAGCAGTTTTATTAAAATGATTTTTGAGCTTTTCAAAGAAAACGTAGAGCTATTTAATATTATAAACCACCATCACGATAAGTTTTTTGATAGTTTTTTTTATACATACGCCTCTTTGGGTTCAGGTTGGGTATTGTTGCCTTTTTTAGCTTACATATATACCTTTAGAAAGTATAAGTTAAAAGTATACCTTTTGGCTCTTATTATAGAAACAATCCTCGTAGTAAGCTTAAAAAATATATTCGACCAGCCAAGACCAGCCACACTTTTAAAAAACGTTCATCTTTTATATAAGTTATATTGGGGTTCTTTTCCCTCTGGAGACACTGCGATGGCTTTTGTAATAGCAATGGTGGGCTCTTACAACGAAAAACCTATTGTTAAAGCTATTTTCTTTTATTACGCTTTTTTGATAATGTATGAAAGGTCCTACGTGGGGGTGCATTTTCCTCTTGATACCATAACAGGAGCAGTGATAGGTATTTTTAGTTTTTATGTAGCAAAAGCTTTGGTAGATAGTTCTTTTAAAAGCTCTATATAGGTGGGGTTTGTTTGTAAAGTAGGTACTCTTACAAAGTGCTCTATACCAAGGTCTTTAGCCATATTCTTATAAAGGTAATCCATCTCGTAAAGGGTCTCAGAGTGTTCTGACACAAAGCTTATTGGTACAAGACATAATTTTTTTACACCTTGTTTTGCCAAGTTTTCTATAGTTTTATCGGTGGCTGGTTCTAGCCATTTCACAGGTCCAACTTTGCTTTGATAAGATATCATATGTTTGTTTTTAAAGTTTTTCATGATAAGCTCTACGGATTTTTCTATTTGGTCTTTGTAAGGGTCTCCTTTGTCTATTATTTTCTGAGGTAAGCTGTGGGCTGAAAACAATATAAAATATTCATCGTCTATATTTGAATTTTTAATATTTTCTGTCCAAGCTTTTATAAAAAGTGGATGGTCGTGATAATCTTTTATCTCTTTTACAGGTATGTCTTTCAAGCTTGATTTTTTAAAAAGCCTATAAAACTCTTTAAAAGAAGAACCAGTGGTGGTAGAACTATAATGTGGATAAAGAGGTAAAAGCACTATCTTAGAAGGTTTTACCTTTTCTAAGTTTGATATAGCTTCAGAGGTAAAAGGATGCCAGTATCTTAAAGCTATCTCTACTACAAAATCATCTTTTAAAGCGTCTTGCAAAGCTTTTGCTTGTAAAATAGTTTGCTCTTTTTGAGGAGATTTTCCGCCCATTATCTTGTAATAATACGCCGTTTTTTTGGCTCTAAAAGTGGATATAAAAAATGCCACCGGTTTTTGAATAGGTCTTGGAATTTGAATAATGTCGTGGTCTGAAAAAAGGTTGTATAAGAAAGGACGAATGGCGGACATAGAGTCTGGTCCGCCCATGTTTAAAAGCACTACTGCAGTCTTTGACATCTATAAAAATTTATACTTCCTTTCTTAGTTTTAAAGCCATATCCATCATATTTTTTAAAGCGGGTTTTACCTCTTCCCATCTTCTGGTTTTAAGACCGCAATCGGGATTTACCCATAAAAGCGATTTATCAAGGACTTTCATGGCTCTTCTCATAACAATCTCCATCTCTTCAACACTTGGAATAGCCGGCGAGTGAATATCGTAAACCCCTATACCTATTTGCCTGTCCCATTTACCAAACCTCTCAAAAGCCTCTAATATTTCACCTTTACTTCTGGAAGCTTCTATGGATATCACATCAAAGTCCATATCGTAAATCTTGTCTATGATGTCGTTAAACTCAGAGTAGCACATATGAGTGTGTATCTGAGTGTTTGGGTTTGCGTTTGAGCAAAGTCTAAAAGCTTTTATAGCCCAGTCAAAGTATTCTTCCCAGTCTTTTTTCTTTATGGGCACTCCTTCTCTAAAGGCTGGTTCGTCTATTTGAATTATCTTTATGCCGCTTTTCTCCAAATCTTTTACTTCATCTAATATAGCCAAAGCTATCTGATAAGCTACCTCTTTTTTTGGTATATCTTCTCTGTAAAAGCTCCAATTTAGTATGGTAACAGGGCCTGTAAGCATACCCTTTACTGGTTTTTGTGTTTTTGATTGAGCGTATAGTATCTCCTTTAGAGTCATAGGCTCATCTCTATAAACATCGCCGTATATAATAGGTGGCCTATAACCCCTAGACCCGTATGAGATAATCCAGCCGTGTTCTGTGGTGGCAACCCCTTTTAACTTCTCAGCAAAAAACTCCACCATATCCGTTCTTTCAAACTCCCCATGCACCAACACATCAAGCCCTATTTCTTCTTGGAAAGCTATGACGTTGTCTATTTGTTTTTTAATAAAAGCCTCATACTCTTCTTTTGATATCTTACCGGACCTAAAAGCGCTTCTTGTCTTACGCACCTCTTCGGTCTGAGGGAAAGACCCTATGGTGGTGGTTGGGAAAATAGGTAAATTTAGTATGCTTTGTTGAAGCTTTATACGTTCTTTGTAAGGAAGAGCCCTTTCAAAATCGCTATCTTTTAGAGCTTTTATACGTTCTATTACAGCTTGGTTTTTACCAAAATCTGTTCCAAAAAGAGCCTTAGAGTTTTCTACTTCTTTTAAGCTTTCTTTATCCCCTAAGAAGGCGTTTTTGAGGGTTTTTAGCTCTTCTAGTTTTTGCTTGGCAAAGCTAAGCCTTTTCTTTAAATCTACATCCATCTTTGTTTCGTTTTCTACGTTTACTGGAAGATGAAAAAGAGGAGAAGAGTTTGAAATAGATAAAGAAGGTGCTATCTTAGAAAGCTCATCTATTAGCTTTAGCTTCTCTTCTAGGTTTGCCCGCCAGACTTGACGGCCGTTTATAACCCCAGCTATAAGCTCTTTGTCCTTTGGAAAACCGTATTTTCTTAAGTTTTCAAGGTTTTCAGAATTTGAACACAAATCAAGCCCTATTCTTTTTACAGGAAGTTCTATAACATCTTTGTAAGCGCTGACGCTGTCGTAGTAGGTTATTAACTCTATATCTACCACAGAGCTTAACTCTTCGTATATTTTTTTGACGGCGTTTACTTCATAGTCTTTTAAATCAAACACCAACGCTGGGTCTTGTAGAGAAACTATATTTGCTCCTTCTGTTTTTAAGTTTTTAAGAATATCTTTATAAACTTCCAAAAGGGGTTCTAAAAAATAATAAAGGGTTTTCTCATCTTCTATCTTTGAACTTTCTAAAACACTAAAAACATCTTTTGTAGTTTTCTTATAGGTTTTTGAAAGTTTTAAAAATGTAAAGGGTGCTACGAGGTAAGGTTTTGGATTTTGGATATTCTGCTTTGCGTTTATATAGCATCTTTTGGGCTTGTTTTCTAAAAGCTTAAAATTGTTTGATTCTAACTCTGGGACTATATAATGATAATTTGTGTTAAAATATTTTGTCATCTCCATCGCGGATTTTCCACGGGCCATTTCAAAATACGTTTCAAGCCCCTTATATTCTCCAAAACGAGATGGTATCATCCCAACCATTACAGCGGTATCTAATATAAAATCATAAAAAGACAATTCTCCCACAGGTATTTCATCTACGTTTTCTGAGTAAGCTTTGATCCTTTGGGCTTCTATGGATTTCATTCCTTCATAAAATTGATCTTCTGTTATAGCTTTTTTCCAAAAGTTTTCCAACACGTTTTTAAACTCTCTTTTTTCACCAAGCTTTGGATATCCATACGCAAGTGCTTTCATAAAACCTCCTATAAGTTAAATATTTTATTATACCATATCAAAGGTTTTCCAACACTCTCTTAGTCTGTTCATACTCTTCTTTTGTAATCTCACCCTTTAGATATTTATCGTTTAAGGCTTTTAACGCTGTGCTCTTATGACTTCCAAATATTTTTGACATTATTCCTAAAATCCCCAAAACAAGTACCACCAAAGATAAAAGCCAAACCACCATCACAAGCATACTTATATTATAACAACTAATATCAACTGTCAGATTTTTTATCTTTTTGTGTATAATAAGAAATATTGAAGGAGGTTTTGGTATGAAAAGCACTCTTTTAAAAAGAAAGGGAGCAGCGATAGCTGTTTTAGGAGCTTCTTTGATGTTGGCATCATGCGGGGGTGGATTTAGTAATACAGGAAAAATAAACAACGGAGATATATGTATTACCAATGATTTTAGAACTATACCAAACTGTAAAAACGGAGAACTTATAGCCTTTTTGCCTAACTCTTGGGGCAACGACCAGCTACCACTTTATTTTATAACATTACATTGTGATTTTAACCATAAAATAGTATACAATAGGAGTGGAGTAGTTTGTGTTTATACAAACAAAAGAAATAAAAGAAATAAAAAACTACTAGAGAACAACAGTAAAAAATAAGATTTTACAATGAGGTTATATAAATATGGAGCAATTTATCAATTCCCCTATTTCTATTTTTACAATTTTTATTATTGCTATTTATATTGTTATACATTTTTGTTTTTATACTATCTTTCAAACGATTTAAGCTTTTACAGTATGGTAGAAAGATAGAGAAAGAGGCTCAAAGAAAGTTTGCTAATTGTGCACCAAAAGAGTGGAAATACCATTTTAACTTATACAAAAGAGAATGGCACACGGATTTAGACATATTTATTTATCATCCGTTTAGATATATTATAGATATTAAGTCTGCTATGGGACTAAAGGTTGACAAAAACAACAACATAGTAAAAATAACTGACCACTCAAAGAGAACTCCATAACTAAAATAACCTCATCAATCAACTACTTATTACAAAAACTCAAATCATCCTTGTATGGTGTCCGATGGCTTATAAAACACCAACGTACAAATTAAAAACTCCACAAGGACTTATAGTATATGCAACGGAAGACAATGTTTATCTAATCAATACACTAAAAAATATGTTTGCCTCTAAAAGCTAAAAGACTTGAAGTTTATTATACTTTTGTAAAAATTTTCACCTAATGTGCAAGTTCACAAACAATATTAACACTTAACCATAGTATACTTGTACCTCTGTTAAAATTTTGTTTATGGAAACCTTAAAAAGGAGGTGGGTACAATGAATTGATAAGTATGCCACGATTTACTATAGAAGAATTATGCTTTATATAAGACATGAGTATCCTATAGATCACCTAAATAACCTCTTAAGAAAGTATATAGAAAAATACAAATTTATAAGACCACATTATGAGACCGTGGCAGACTTGTCTTTAGGATATATGACTCCTGCTGAAGTAGCCACAAGTATAACACGGTTAACAAGCATACCACGGTTTATGGAAATAAAGAATCCGATTATGAAGTAAGGTTGTAAATATATGTTATAATTTTTTGTGGTAGGTGTTCACGATGTATTGAACTTATACAAATATATGATATAATATTAATGTGGAGGAAAATATAATGGAAGAAAACAATGTACCTTTACCGCCCCCTCTTCAGCCAAATAAGCTTTCCGTGACTAAAGTGAATATATCTACGGAGAAATTATTTGGCGGTATTGGGTTGATATTCATATTCCTTTCTATGATACCCTTTATAGGATTACTATTTTGGCTTATAGGGTATACACTTCTAACAGTTGGCATGTACCAACTAAGTAAGAAACTTAACAATCCAGCTATATTTAATAACTTTCTAATAGCTGTTGTTTTATCAATAACTAGCTGGATAATAGCTTTTATGTTTGGCATAATAAGTTCTATAAGCATTGCTTCGTTATCTCATATGAATTCTGGTATAGATGTTGGAATGGCCATTATTCTTATTACACTTTATTTTGTATTTTTGGTAGTTGCTTATTTCTATAATAAAGCTTACACATTGCTTGCATTGTCGACTAAACATAATTTATTCAGGATAGCTAGCATTACTATGTTTATAGGTGTTGTAACTACAATTATTCTTATAGGTTTTATTGTAATGTTTGTTGGTTTGTTGCTATTGGTTATAGCATTTTTTACTGCCCCAGATGAAATTGAAGTAGTTACTTAATATTAATAAAAGTAGTACTTGTTTGATTTTTGTATTTTTGTATGATAAATATAAGCTTTTAGAAAGAGGAAAGTAAGATTTCGTTAATGTTATATTGATTTACGAAAGACAAATAGATGAATATGCGTTAATAGATGGATAGTCAGAATATCATATAGTAAAATATGGAGATGATAAATATACTATTTTCCATAAAAACAACCCAGATTAACCTATAAGCATGTGAGCCCTATAACTAAAATTGTATAAATTCATTTTATCACTTAATAAAAGCTTGATACTGATATAGGTTGATTGTTATAGGTATAACAAATATAGCTCATTAGATATGTAAAATTTAATGACAAAGAGCTGTATAAGTTTGTAAGACTAGGGAAGCTATAACAAGATTAGGTTTATCTAGCCATTTGTAGACCGTGGCAGACTTGTCGTGGAGATTAGCAAATTGTATAAAAGCATTGATCTCTAACATTTTCAAAGAATTAAAGAATCCTCCTTGTTTGATTATTATAAACTATAAGCCAGAATTTATAGATTCCACTGTGTTGGTGGTATATATGTATTTTCTTACTGGCTTAAAGATATTTTAAGAATGCAAGATAATTTGATTCGTATTTATCAAGATATTTAGCATAATATGTAAAACTTCCTTTTAAAGTATTTAAACATTAAATTTCGCAATTTACACAATTTTGGTTTTTTGGCCAAATTCTAGAGTAAGGTTTTAGATATGTGTTATATTTTGTGGTAAGCGTTAACTCTTGATATATTTGTCATGTTGTGCTTAACTTATACAAAACCAAATTAATATTTAATTAAACTATACTCAGCTTTTAACATTAAAATTCTTCTGACCGATTGTATAATACGCCACTTT
>ERZ1669251.229-NODE-229-length-17631-cov-6.507738_pt1 | contig 17631 bp, 20 predicted proteins | sample MGYA00579294_ERZ1669251 | MGnify/ENA primary metagenome ERZ1669251 (study PRJEB41166, sample SAMN08046056) | hot springs metagenome | biome: hot spring; feature: acid hot spring; material: thermophilic sediment; isolation source: thermophilic sediment from acid...
CCACAAGTATAACACGGTTAACAAGCATACCACGGTTTATGGAAATAAAGAATCCAATTATGGAGTAAGGTTGTAAATATATGTTATAATTTTTTGTGGTAGATGTTCACGATGTATTGAACTCATACAAAAATTGGAAAGTTGGGTGTTATAATATAACCTGAGGGTTGCTAGCTCAGTTGGTAGAGCAACGGACTCTTAATCCGTAGGTCGGGGGTTCGATCCCCCCGCAACCCAAATCTATGGTATAACAACAAATATGAGTAAGTTTGGCAAAATAATATTTGGAATTTTTTGTGCTGGAATTTTTTTGTAGTTCTCACGCTCTTGTGATACTACTTCATTCGGACGTAAATTTAAAAAATGGCGCTTACGCCATAACATCTTATACAAAACCAAAACCCTCAAAACCTCTTGACTTTATATATGTGGGATAGTGTCACCAAAGTAGGTAAAAAAGAAGAAAAATCTAGAGTCTATATCAAAAGGTAAGGGTAAGTTTGGAAAAATGTTTATAGGGTATGGCTATCTTTTGTAAACGAAAAAGCTTTTGATGACTTTGTTAAAATGATAAAAAAAGCAAACGAAGAGGTATATAAAGAGTTTCACAGAAAACCAAGACTAAACGCTTACGAAGCTGCAAACAAGATAGCACCCACTTCAGGTCAGCTAAGCCTTACAGAGGTAAACTGTCCTAAAAAAGAGATATCCATCGTGTCCGGTGGAGTCTCCATCCAAATGCGCATGGTATACCATATAGACCAAAAATCCCCCGAAACAAATAAAAAAAATATACCACATGGTTTGCCAGAAAGGTAAACTCCCTATCATATATATAAAAGAGTAAGAATAGGCCTTTTGAGCCTATCCTAAAATCTAAGATAGCTTCATTGAGGTGGAGCACCTACTGATGGTGATTGTATTAATAAGTTACCTGTATAATTTGTGCTCATAGTTTGGCCATCTTCCATAAGAACATTAATATAAACTGTGTATGGAAGTAGAGCTGAGAGCTGATGGTTAGTTATTAAAACTGAAGGATTGTATGTAAATTCTTGAAGTATCTGAGCTGAAATATTTGTATAAGAAGGAGAATTATAAGGAGAATATGGAAGAGTCACGGAAAATACATTAAAAAGTCCATTGGAATATATATTACATTCTAATTGAGAGCATGGATAATTTGTACCGTTTAAATTAACCGAGAAAGGTAACAAAGAATAGCTGTAAGGTCCTATTAGCTGATTTGGTATATAAGCGTAATACACATTTGGAGTAGAAAGAGAAGTGGTGCTACCATAAACATAACCATAATACACATTTACATTGGGTAAATAAGAAGGAGCTTGGAAAGAGTTTGAAATCACAGTCAAATATTCTGTGTAACCTGAGCTGTTTTGACCAGAACTGCCAGATATACTAACGCTAGTATAAGAAATCACAGAATAAGGAGGAGCTATGACGCTAAAGTTTATTATCTGCCCTGTTTGATAATTTATACTACCGCTGCATGTTATGCTAACATTCGAAAAATTGTTATATGGTGCTGAACCCACTGTAGTTGTAATAGCATTTGGATAAAACCCACCTTTGCCATTATCAATACATATGCCACTCACAGTGTAACTTCCCACATAACTAGAAGAAGAAAATGTGTTAGAAGTTATTCCTCCAGAGTTGCTAGCGCTAGATATACTATATTCATAAACATTGTTTACAAGGAAATCTTGATAAACAACATTAAACTGCACTTGTAAATATCCCGGTATTAAATTTTGATTTAAAAGAGTTATTACAGAACCTGATTGGTAATTTGTTATATAACCACTTATAGGAGTTAGAGATAGTGTCATAGTGTTGCTAGGAGTATTTTGAAATGGATTTGCTTGAAGAGCTATAGCTCCATATTTATAATAATCTCCTATAAAAGAACCAGAAACTGTACCGTTGGTTGGTATACTATTGCTTTGAAAAACCAATGGAAAACACTTACTACCATTTGGACCATAAAATCCAAATGGAATGCTAGGATCCAAGAAACAGATGGAAGAAGATTCTATGATACCATAAGATAAAGGAGTAATACTTGATGAAGAGCCTACAAAATTTATAGTAGCATTAACACCAATTGTATCAGAAGATATACTACCATTTGGATTTACAGCATACACCGTATTCACAGGATAGGCATAAACAGATAGTTGGTATGCTCCATTGGTAGATATGCCATTTCCAGAGCCACCTCCACTACCACAAGAAGCTACTATAAAGCCAGACAAAAGACCAACACCTAATAATAATTTTGAAGCTTCTATCTTTTTCATACAAACCTGATTATTAAAAGTGTATAAAACTACCTACACTTTTAGCAGACCTATTTGTATCCCGCCATTTTAGGTTAGCCCGTAGGTCTGCAGGCGGTATTAGGCCAACCATAGTCCCTACACCAAGCATAACACTTAACCTACTTAATATATCATTCAAACCCGTCAAGAGTACTTTCAACGGAGATAAGCCTCCTACGAAAGACTGCCAAGGATAGTAATACCAAAGGCTATGAGTATGTCTATTCCTATAATACCATTTTCCTTTTTGTATTTAAGCCCATATATATTCTCTTTATATATAATGCTTGTGTAAAGCTTTCCATCTTTTAAGCTTATCTCAATAGAATAATATAGAAAATCACTACCTATAAGGTCAGCCTCTTTAAACTTCTGCATAAACCCTATCCATTAATCATCTTCTATTTTAACACTTCTTATAACTTTTGCTTTATCCATTGTCTAGCACCTATATTGATTCTCAAATATGACTCTGCATTTTATTTTATTATCCGTAAATTTAGATTAATATCTTTGGTTTTATTTTCCCTTAAATACAGTAAAACTCTTTTTTTTCTTCCAACTCCATTTTTAGTTCTTTATATGCGTTTATAACGCTTTGGGCTTTTATTACAACATCATCTATATATCTGTAGTTAATGCTAAATTGTAGTTCTTTCTTAAGGTCTTTACTTCCCCTACCTTCTAACCTAAGCTGTGGCAGACTCGTAAGAAGTTCTATATGACATTGAGGCGTAATCATATTTAATTAGTTCCTATATTTATTTATATATTTTCTTAAAGTGTTGGCAAGGCTGCCAAGATACTATAGTTATCAACTTTATATTTTCTATGTTTAATAATGCGCTATTTTTTTATGGTTTCTATCATCTATTTTTACCTCCTAATTTTGACTTATCAAAAGTGTAGCAGAGTTACTTGCGCTTAACACTTCTCCATCATTAAACGTAAGAGAGACTCCTATATTGACTGGCATATTTATATAGGGAGCTCCTGAATATATCACACTGCTGCCAGAGCCAAAGCTCATAATCTCTGTTTGTTCGTATTGGAGCGTAGCACTAGTGTAAGAGTTTGGTAATACAACCCTTATAAAACCACTTCCCACAGAACAGCTAACTCCATTAGAATTGCAATTTATAAAACCCGTTTCTCCATAGGTATTGACGACATAAACTCCTATAGGTGTGTAAGAAGAAAGAAGAGTATAGCCATTCATAAATATTACCGAAGGGTTTACATAGGCTATTAATACGTTAGAACTAGAGCTAAAAGCATTTGGATTTTGACTATAGGTTTGATATGTGATGTTTATCGTGGAAGAAGGTGTAGGGTATACAAGCTGATTATTTATAATAGTTGTGGAAGACCCACCTCCTAAGCTGTATGAGAAATTGTAAGAATAAGAGGGAAGGACGCTAAAATTACTTATAAAAGCATATACAGCGCTAGAGTAAGTGATAGAACCATTGCAACTCATAGGCACAGCGGATATTGCACTTAGATTAAAATACCCGCTACCGCTATCTTCACAAACATATGGGATGTTTGTATAAGAATATTGAGCTGAGCTTACAGTGGTGTTTGATGCGGTGATGTTGGTAGTGCTCGATATCAGAGTATAAGAGGCAAAACCACTAACACTAAGTGTACCGGGAATTATGTAGTTGTTTAGAGGTATTATGGTAAGACCATAACTTGCTAGAGTACTGCTGCTTATATTGGAAAGACCGCTGTTTGGGGGCATAGATAAAGTTACGTTTGTAAGAGATGTAAACGGCACTCCTTGATAGGGGTTTACGCTAAGAGCAAATGGGGTAAACTTTTCTATATTTGTGTATATAGTGTTTGAGTAAGTTTGACCTATGCTAAGGAGTGGTACAGGTATAGAAGTGCATACTGTTTGACTTGGACCTCCATCAAAACATATACTACCAGAGGCAGCCACCACTTGCAAATTAGAGCTGTTGGTGCTAGAATTTTGGTTATATAAGGCTATTGTATAGGCGAATGGGTCTTGAGGCATTGTATAAGAAATACCAAGGTTTAGCACTTCTATAGCTTTTGTAGGCGGAGTAAGAGAAACTCCTAATTCTAAATCTTGATGAGCTATGCCTGTGCTGTTTCCACCGCTACTACCTCCGCCTCCACCGCAGGAGATAAGCCCTACGCCTACACCGACTAATAAAGAAGTCAAAACCAATCTTTTCATATTTAACCCTTAAGCATTTTTAATTATATCACAAAATTTCCATACTTTTGGTATAATATAAAATGTTATGATAATTAAAGCAATTAAGTGTATCGGATTTGCAATGCTAAGCTTTAGCGTTTCTTATGCTTTTAGCATATCAATATCCCAAGACATGGGAGCTTATGCCGTTACTAGCTTTATTAAAAGCCAAAAGACCAAAGAAGTGGTTTCAAAACCAAAACCACAAAAAATTATAGGCTTTTTATATCTTGATGATGTAAGCGGTAAAGTGGGAGGTAAAGAACACCATTATAGAGTTTACATATCCAGTAAAAAAACCAAAGTGGATAAAGATACATATCAAGTGTATGTGTCCTATGTGGATAAAGACGTTTATGAGAACATGTTAAAAACAAACGAGAAGATTTACAAGAACATGAAAAAAGCCGAAGATGTAACCAACTCTACAGTGCCTCTTGTGGGTGACACTATTTTAGCAAGAGTCAATTGCAAAACTAAGCAGATTATAGAAATGACTGGCCAAGTTAATATGATATATTACGCTAAGAAAAAATCTCCAAAACTAAATAGAGAGATATACGAAATGGCTTGCGAGAAAGGTAAGCTTCCATTAGCAAACTAACATGTATGTATGCTTCTATAAAGAAGGTAAAAAGAGCTTTTACGAGCTAAAAAAGAGCGTAAAAGTTTTAAAAGACGTGGGCAAACTTCCGTTTTTTCAGAAAAAGGTATTGGTGATATCTTCAAAAGACACATACTATTATAAAGATACATTGCCGAAAACCTCCAAGGATAATATTAAAAACATCATACAAAATCAAGTAGAAGACACATATCCGGATCAAGAGATGGATTTTTGCTTTAACATAGCCAAAAGCTATGAGAATACCATACAGGTTAATGTTTTTGTGTTTAAAAAAAGCATATTGGATGATGTAAAAAAAGATTTTGATTTTAATTATGTTTTAGCGGAGCCTCTTTGTTTTAAAAGCCAAGAAAACAAAATACTGATATATAAAGAAGACGATATCTATAACATATTAGCTCTTACCCAAAATGGGCTTTATGCCTATCTTCAGCTAAAAGATTTCTCAAAAGATTATTTCGATCTCTTTATAAAAGGTCTTGGCAATTTTGAAATAGAGGACGTAACATCTTATGAAGATGTAGAGCTTGGACTTTACGTCAATGCGATAAAAAAATCTTACAAAAACTACCCGATATTTTTAGACTATATAGCCAATATAGATTTAAAAGATTATAAGCGTTTTCAGGGTTTTAAAATAAATGAAGATTTGGTGTTTAGAGCTGTTATGTATTTTCTAATAGGATATACAGCTGCTTTGTATGTAAATGGTAAATATTACGAAGAAAAGGTAAGAAAGATAGAATATCTGAATAAAAAACTATTACCTTATATTAAGTCGAGTATCGCACGAAACACTGAATCAAAAACCAATTATAAAGAGGCTTTCGTGAAAGAATATAAGAACACCGTGGTTTACATAGACCCAATATTTTTACTAGATGAAATAGCTTCTCACTTAGAAGACAAAGAATACATCACCAATATAGATATAAAACCGCTAAATCCACAAACCCCTAAGGTTAGTTTCACGGTAAATACCCAAGAACCCTTTAAGTTTTTGGAATCTCTTACAAAGGATAAATGTATAAGAGATTTTGATGTAGAATCTCCGGTTTCTAAAAACTTTCAAAAAGTTTATAGTCTAAACATAAAGGCAGATTTTTCATGCGTACGTTAAGGCTACCAAATATATCCAAAATAAAAGATTATTCAAAAAATATAGATAGAAGAAAACTTGGTATCTACACCCTCATCGTTCTCATTTTTTTAAGATTTGTAGTATATCCTATGAAAGAGAATGTGGAAAATCAAAAGCAAAAACTCCAAGACAAACTCCAAGAATATATGCAAAATGTAAAATTATACACTTCAAGAAATATAAAACAACCCGCTAAAAAATTAGAGCACATCACGATATCTGTTCAAAATCTACACAAAATAGACGAAAAATCAAGAGCCATCCAAATACACATATCAAAGCTTGTAAAAGAATACGCCAAAAAAGAAAAGCTAAACATCCAAAGCATAGAACTCCCAAAGCCCGTAAAAGGAAAATATATAGAACAAATAGATGTGAAAGTAAGACTATCCACTCAAAACCCTTACACTGTGTATTCGCTTTTTCAATACTTAGAGGCTATGCCAAAATACACCGTCATAAGAGAAACTCAGATAAACACCATTGGCAATATGGTGAACTTTTATTTTACCATTACCACCTACAAGTTGGTGAAGAACGTATGAATAAACTTAATCTAAACATCACAAAAAAAGATATATATTTATTTCTAATCGCTTTTTTTGTAGCTTTTATAATGTTTAAACATACCCCTACGATAGATTATCCCATAGTCCATATAAACCCTTATAAAGGCCAAGAAAATCAAAACACATTTCAAGAGTATGTAGTATCAAACACATTATATGCACCAAAATACATTTTTACAAAAGATATATTTAATCTTCCGCCACCTCCAAAACCCACATTACCCCCTTTGGCTCAATCTCTTTTTGTATCAAACGCAGTTCAACTTACAGGTATATTCCAAAGAGGATATGAAAGATTTGCGGTAATAAGACTCCCAGACGGAACCCTTATTACAGTTCATAAAGGACAAGAGATACCAGCGAGTTTGGGAGGTGCACCTACAAATACCCCAGGACAGCCTCCAGCAATGCCTCCTGGTCGTATGCCAGGACTCCCCAGTTTACCTCAACTTTTAGGTATCCACCCTCCAAACATGCCACCTTCTCCGTCTATACCCTCTGCTCCCTTGAAGATGCTAAGCTTAAAGAACATGAAAAATCAAAAAGGACCTTTTATAAAGGTAACAGATGTGGGTCCAAACTACGTTAGTTTTAGCTTTTTACAAAAGATACCCGTTTACAAGGGTGTTTTGGTTACTTATAAGTATAAAACTTATACGAAAACGTTAAAAATATTTGACTTTGAGGTAAAAAAGTATGAAAGGTAAAAGATTGTTTATCCTTGGTATTGGTGTCATCTTGATGTCCTCTTGCGCCATGGCGCCAAAATCTTCAAATCAGATAAGGATTTCAAAAAAAACTACGGAGCGTAAAGAGAAGAAATTAGAAGAAATTGGTGTAGTCCAGCAAGAAAGTCAACCCACTATCCAAAACAAAGATATACTAGAGCCTATACCCATACCGGATTTTTATAAAAAGCCCAAAAGTCCACCGGTACCCCCTCCGCCACCTCAAAAACAAGAAAAGTTAGATTTGTCAAAAATAAAAATAGGCACCAAGAAAAAAGTGGCTATAAACGTATCAAATATGCCACTTGGAACCTTTGTGCAGTATGCTCTGTCCGATGTATTGAAAGTACCATACTTCATAGATCAAGCCACTCAGAGCAATAATACCCCTATCACCATAAACATGCCTACACCCCTTGATCCAAAAGACGCCTTAAAGGTTGTTTTGGGGCTTTTAGAAAAATACAACATAGAAGTTTCAGAAAAAGGCGGGGCTATATACTTATCCACAAAACCACCCACCACAAACTTACCTCCACCACAAGAAGTGGTGTTTTCAAGAAAAGCTCTAAACACATACCAGACTATTACCCAGATTGTACCATTGAAGTATTTGGACCCTAACACAGCTCTAAATCTCATAAAAAATATATATCATTCTAGCTTGGACGTACAGGTGTTTCCAAAAGGTAACGCTCTTATCATGACAGGGCCAGGGCTTTCTATTAAAAGCCTAATAGAGTTTTTAGATGCGGTGGATATCCCTTATATGAAAAATAAAAAACCTGTGCTACTACACCTTGTGTATTGGTCTCCAAAGGATTTTATAAAACAGCTAGACGGAATATTAGAAGGCCTAAATATACCTATCGCAAAAAATCCAAATCAACCGGGTGTACTTCTTGTGCCAATAGATTATCTAAATAGCGTAATGGTAATACCTCCTGATAGCAAAACCCTAAAACTAATAATGTATTGGGATAAGAAACTTGATACTGCAGAATCCGCAGGCTCCGAAGAAAAAGCTTACATATACAAACCAAGGTTTACCAGAGCCACAGAACTGGTGGAAGCCCTCCAAGCTCTATACAACGTAGCTTATGGCACTTATTCAAAATCCAAAAAATCCAAAACAAAAACCGCCACTTTGCAATCAAGCCCTGTTATATCTCCCCAAGAAGCCATGAACCAGATAGGAGCAGGTCCTACCGCTTATGGAAACTACAACGCCATGAGCCCTTACGGAGGAATGAACGGATACGGAGGGGGTGCTAGTACTGGTGGTGTACTACCTATGATGCAAGGAGCTGTACCCACAAGCGGCAATTTGGGTAACCCAGGGCCAAAAGTCGTAGCTTTTGCCTCTAAAAATTTAAGAGTGGCAGCAGACGATATGACAAATAGAATCCTCATAATAGCCACACCTACTAAGTTTAAACTTGTGAGAAGCCTGTTGGAAGAGCTTGACAAACCACCTAAGCAGGTTCTCATAAAAACCACCATAGCGGAAGTGACATTAACAGGTTCTTTGCAATATGGTATAGAATGGTACATACAAAATAGATTTAAAAAAGGTACCTATACGATATCCACTTTGGGTGATTTGGGAGTTTCAAACTCCACAGGTCTTGTGGCCACATATCTTACAGATTCCAAAATATTCCAAGCATTGTTAAACATGTTCGCTCAGAAAAATAAAGTAAAGATACTATCCACACCTACATTGCTGGTGTTAAACAACCATCCTGCTAGCATAGACGTAGGCACACAAGTACCCGTTATAAACTCTCAAGCTACATCTATAAACGTACCTTCCACCACAGGAGGGGCCGGCATAATTCAAAGCGTACAGTATGTAAACACCGGTATTATTCTTAACGTGCTACCCACCATAGAAAGCAACAACCTGGTAAATTTAAACATATATCAAGAGGACAGCTCAGCCCAACCAAACAATACTTCTAACATAAGCTCTCCTATAATACTCACAAGAAATATCAACACTACTGTGGTGGTACCAAATGGAGGCACCGTGATATTGGGTGGCCTAATCTCTCAGCAAAAGGGCACCGGTGTAAATGAGATACCGATATTAGGAGATATACCTGTTGTGGGAAATTTATTTAAAAATACTTCTATAAGTAATACAAAAACCGAGCTCATCATCATGCTAACCCCATACATTATCACTGATACCGAAGAGGCTCAAAAAATAACCCAGGAGATCGAAAGCGAGCTTAGTTTTTATAAAGAGCTGAAGTGAGGTGCTATCATGGTAAAGCTTAAGGATTTTGATATAATAAAAGTTATGAAACAAGCTAAAAGAGGTTTTACACTTATTGAAATACTTATAGTGGTGGCCATCATAGGGCTTATAGCATCCTTGGTGATGCCAAACCTTTTTAAAAAGTTTGAGCAGTCAAAAGTACAAATAGCAAAAGCTCAGATAGAAACTCTATCCTCGGCGGTACGCTCTTACATGGTAGATACAGATGAGTGCCCAAAATCTTTAGAAGACCTCATAGAAAATAAAGATAAAAATCCAAAATGGCACGGACCCTACCTTTCCAAGAAAAAAATACCACTGGATCCTTGGGGACACCCTTACCAATTTAGATGCCCAGGCAAACACGGTACCTTTGACATATGGTCTTTGGGTCCCGATGACAAACTAGATAAGAAAGCTATTAAAAGCTGGGAATAATTGTTGATGAAAAACCGACTAATAGGTGAAATTTTAAAGGATAAATTTGGAGTATCAGACCAAGATATAGCCCAGGCTTTGGAGATCCAGAAAAAAAATAGCGGTTATATAGGCCAGATTCTTATTCAACTTGGAAGTATAACAGAATCTCAGCTATTAGAAGCTTTATCAGAACAGCTCTCTGTGCCAATAAAATTTCAAATAGACGAGCTGAAGTTTCAAGATTTTATAAACGACATAAAAACCAAGATAAACATAGATTTTTTTTACAAAAACAACTTTTTGCCTTTTGGCATAGAAGAAAACAAGATTCTCACCCTCACCACAGATCCGCTTAAAATCCACATCATAAGCAAGCTAGAACAAGATACTGGTTTAAAAGTTCATCTTTTCCTAACCTACGATAGGTACATCAAAAGCCTATACAAGAGATTTGTAGAAAACTCCACCGAAGAATTTGTATCCTTAGAAGCTGAAGATCCAGAAAAACTAAAAGACATGGCGCTGGAAGTACCTGTGATAAGATATCTAAACGATATCATCACAAGGGCAGTGGAGCTAAATGCTTCCGATATTCATATAGAGCCTCAAGAAAAGCGCTTCATGGTTAGATTTAGGATAGATGGTGTGCTTCATGAGATGGACGAGATAGATGAAAGTTTTTACTTAGCCCTTACATCTCGTATCAAGCTTTTATCAGGACTTGATATAGCGGAGAAAAGACTGCCCCAAGATGGAAAGTTCAGTGTAAGGATAGGTTCATCCCCCATAGACATAAGAACATCCACCATACCAACGGTAAAAGGCGAGGATGTGGTTATAAGACTTTTGTATAGAGGAAAGCTAAGTTTTGAGCTAGACAAACTCGGTATAAAAAAAGATCATTACGATATATTGGTGGATTTGATAAAAAGACCCTACGGCATGATATTGGTGACAGGACCCACTGGAAGCGGTAAAACCACCACTTTGTACTCTGTGCTCTCAATGTTAAACAGCAAAGAAGACAAGATAATAACTGTAGAAGACCCGGTAGAATATCAAATAGAGGGATTAAACCAGATCCAAATAAAACCGGAGATTGGATTGACTTTTGCTTCAGCCCTAAGGTCTATACTAAGACATGACCCAGATATCATAATGGTGGGTGAGATAAGAGATAAAGAAACTGCTGAGATATCCATACAATCAGCCCTTACAGGACACTTGGTGTTCTCCACTTTACACACCAACGATGCGCCCAGTAGCCTTTTTAGGCTTTTGGATATGGATATAGAAGATTACCTTATAAACGCTTCGGTGCTTGGAATAGTGGCTCAGCGTATTGTAAGGACAAACTGCCCTTATTGTTCACAAGAAACCCACATAGAGGATGATGTTATAAAAAAGTTTAAGCTTGATGTATTGGCAGATAAGTTTTCTCATTTATTGGAAAAAAAGCAGTTTATGAGAGGAAAGGGTTGTGAAAAATGTGCAGGCACTGGATATAGAGGACGCATAGCTATATACGAAATATTTGAATACTCTGAGGATTTGAAAGAGGCTTTTGTAAGGCAAAAATCCTTAGACAGCATAAAAACGCTATTAGAGAAAAAACCTTATTATAGAACGCTAAGAGAAGATGGATTTTTAAAAGTATTAGAAGGTAAAACCACCATAGAGGAGGTGCTGAGAATCGCCTAATGGATTTTGAGTACGTATCCTTAGATAAAACTGGTAAAGAGATAAAAGGCATACTAAGCGCAAACTCTATCCAAGAGGCTAAGGCTAAGCTAAAAGAAACTGGACTTATCATAGTAAAAGTAGAGCCAAAAAAAGAAGGCATATTTACAAGCACTCAGAAGATATCCGACGATGAGCTATATACGATATCCAAAGAGATGTCGGTGCTTTTGAACTCTGGTATTGTAATAGATAGAGCCCTTAAGATGGTGATAGATTCCATAGAGCAAGAAAAATTGAAATTATTTTTAGATAACATATTAAAGGACGTTAAAGGGGGGAAATCTTTGTCTTCTGCTTTTGAAGAAAAAAAGATGTTTGATTCTCTTGTAATTACAATGTTAAAAGTAGGAGAAACCACCGGGAATTTAAAAGACGCTTTTGATAACATAGCTCAATATACGGATTTTAGGATAAAGTTTAGAAACGAGATTAGAAACGCAATGGCTTATCCGATGTTTTTGGTGTTTGCCTCTTTTGTAACCCTTGTGGCTATTTTTAAGCTTATTATTCCAAGGTTTTTTAGCATATTTGGTTCAAATCCAAAGCATCTTCCTTTTATATCAAGGATTTTGTATGAGTTTAGTAAAAGCCTAAATATAAAAACTGAGCTTATCTTCACTGGATTGTTGATAGGTATATACATGCTCTCTAAATATTTTCAATTAAACCTTTATAGAAGATTTGCAAATTACTTTATATACGCCCCAATCCTTGGAAATCTCATCATACAGATAGAGCTCTCAAAGTTTTCTTACGCTATGTACGCCATGTTAAAGAACGGTGTAGAGTTTATAAAAGCTTTAGACCTTGCTACAAACGTAATAAAAAACGATTTTATAAAAGAGGATTTTAAAAAAACCTCACCAAAAATTAGAGAGGGTAAATCCATAGGAGATGCTTTCGAAGAACTAAGATTTGTGCCACCTATATTTAAAGGGATGGTAAAGGTGGGAGAAGAAAGCGGTAATATGAAAGACATGTTTTATGAACTTTACTCTTTGTTTGATGAAAAGCTTAAAAATACAATAAAAAGAGTGCTTTCTTTGATAGAGCCTATTATAATCACCGTTATGGGTCTTATAGTGGGTACCATCGTAGTATCTTTGATGCTGACGGTGATGAACGTAAGCAACATCAAGCTATGAAAAAAGGCTTTACATTGATAGAGATGCTCATCGTGGTAGCCATAGTGGCTATTCTGTTTTCTGTGGTGGCTCCCATGTCTATAAACATGTATAGAAGCTACATGGCATCCCAAACCGCTGAAAAAATGTTGATAATGCTGTCCCAAATAAGAAGACACTCTTTTTTGTATTCAGAAGAATACGAGATAAAATGTAAAAAGGGAAAGCTCTATATAAATGGTAAACTAATAAAGCTAAAAGATAAGATTGTTTGTAAAACCGACAAACCCATAGTGTTTTACAACAACGGCACTTCCTCTGGGGGTAAGATGAAGCTTAATATAGCAAATTTTTCTTACACTATAAAAGTAAGTCATCCTTTTGGTGCCATAAGCTTAGAAAATGGTTAGAGGATTTATTCTCATAGACATTATAATAGCGTCCCTCATCCTTACTGCGGCGGTAGCAGCCACTATGTACTTATTTAGGATAGGGTTTAAAGAGTTAGAGCAGGCAAACACCGTATCGAAGATAGTATCGAAAATTCCACAAGCGGTAAGCTATCTAAAAACCGTGGATTTTAAAACTGAACCTCAAGGGGATGAGTCTTTGGGAGAGGTAAAGCTATCTTGGAGCGCAAAGCTCACCGATACAAGTCAGATAAACATGATGAAAAACCCACTTTTGATGGGACCCATGGCAATGGAAACAATGGAAACACAAAAGCAAGGGCTCCCTTACAAGCTATACCTTTATCATGTGGATTTTTATCTTTCTTATAAAAACTATAAAAACTCCTATCATATAGATATTTTAAAATACAAATACTTAGGACCTACTGGAAAAGAGCTGTTGAATGTGCCGATATTCTAAATCCGGATATACCCTCATTGAAGTGATTATAGCCGTAGCTATATTTAGCATGATGGTGGTCCTTGGGACTATGGCTTTTACCCAAGGATTAAGGCAGTATAAAAACATATTGTCCCATGGACTCAACTTCTGGCAAAACGCCAAATATGTATGGCTTACAAAAAGCGTAGGTTCTATGCTGGATTACTATGTGAAATCTCCTTACGGCTGGGCTCCTTTTTTTGTAGGAAAATCAGATTACTTTGAGTATGTAAGCGTATCTCCCATTGCAAACTCTTTGCCCGTGGTGGCTATAATAAAAGTCCATAAAAATAAAAAGGGTAAATATGATATCACTTACTATGAAAAGCCGGTATACACGATGTATTATGAAGACCTTGTGGGTTTTTACAAGTTAGGAGATTACAAAAAATCTACCAGTATTAGGCTTTTTAAAAACTTATCTTCTGTAAAACTAAGATACTACGGCTACAACATCCAAACCAGAGAATACAACTGGTACAAAAACTACAGCGCCCTAAAACAAAAAATCCTACCCACCCTCGTAAAGATATCTTACAAAAAATATAAAAAAAATCACACAATAATACTTGGAGCAAACAACAACTCCCTTATAAAGGGCATATACGGTATGATTTACCTTTTTGGAGGTGTAGGTGAAAAACGCTAAAAGAGGTTCAGCTACTATACTGGTTTTGCTTTTATCCGCAGTTATCATCACGCTGGGAATAGGCTTTGACTGGATAGTGAAAGAACACATGAAAGCCACATACGATTTAAAAATAAAAACAGAGGGTATGTTGAAAGCTTACTCTATAATAGATAAAGCTCTATACATGGTTTCCTTATCAGAATTTACCCCAAAGGGCTTAAACTCAAAGGTGGTGTTAAAACCATTTAAAAGCTCCTTCATACCTCTTGACGGTACTTACATAAGATTTAAGGATGTGGAGATATCCTTTCAAGACTCGAACGGACTTTTAAACATAGCCTATCCAAACACCGAGGCTTTGAAAAACTTGCTCGCTCAAAACACAGACGTGGATCCTAACACAGTCATAAAAGCTTGGGCTTCTTGGATAAATCCAAACTATAATTATGAAAATATCCCAGCCGATTATTATAAGGACTATCTTCCCAGAAAGTATCTTCCTCAATACAAAGAAGAGTTTTCATTGGTTTATGGTATGAATAGAAAAGCCTACAACGCCATAAAAGACTATATCACCCTTATGCCAAACTCTGGTTTTAACCCAAACACAGCCCCTGTTCCAGTGTTGATGGCAAGGCTAAACATCACGAAATCCCAAGCAGAGCTTATAAAAAGCTATGTAAAAGACAACACCATAACGTCTGATACCCAACTTCAAAGCCTTGTGAGTCGTAGTCTATTGATGCCAAACATGAGGATATACTATTTTCCTTCGGATTCCATGAGAATTATTGTTTTGGCTTTGCATCGTGGTAAACCTGTATACAAAATACACGCAGATATCCAAAAGAAAACAAATTTGAGCTTCCCCTTCACCATACTATATTGGAAAGAGTATTAGGTTTACAATATTTGTATGAAGATTACCAATAGTTATCCAAAGGTATCTATTTTTAGTGGGTTAATCATATGTGGATACACCCAATCTGAGCTTGAAAATATGTTTGAGGATAGGCTAAAAGACTTTGACAAAAAAAGATAAAAACTTGGTACAACGGGTAATAATTGGAAAGGGGAACCGGTTTATAATCCATTACTTTTTTGTGATGGAGTCTATTAGCTCTATCCAGCGCTCTTTGACGAGGTCTTTGTGAAATAGCTTTGCTCTTTCAAGAGAATAATGAGCTTTTTCTTCATACAAAGTTTTATCCGCTTTTAGCCTAAATATGATATCTTTTAGCTTCGCAGCAGTATCGTAAAAAAGACCGCCATCTCCCAGCACATACCTCGTGATGAGACTATCTTTTGCAATACAAGGAATACCAACAGACATAGCTTCTAAGAGGGCTAGCCCAAAAGATTCGTATTTTGCCACAGAGGTAAACACGAAAACGGAGCTACGCTCTCTCATGTACTCTACGGGATTATCTACAAATCCAAGGAAGTTTTGACGACCAAAAAACTTGGGTTTTACCTCCACCATCTCTTGGGCAAACAGCAAATCTTGACCTTCTCCTAAAAAATCCACATCCACAGGTTCACCTTTTAAAGCATGAGACAGCTCTTGCCAGTTTTTGTCTGGATTTAGAGTGCCCACCCACACAACTCTAAAATTATCTGGGTCGTAAGCTTTTGGACTTTCATATACTTTTTCAATCCAGTTTGGTATTACGAAAGACTTCTCAGCGGGTACTGCACTTTCAAACCTCTTTTTAAGAGGCTCTGATACGAATACAGCTCCTTTTACCCTCTCGTCTTTTAAAGACTCAGTCCAATCTTTTATCTCTTGTTCTGTGCAAAAGCTAAAATAATCCGCATGTACCCAGTACAACATGTTTGGATGCCCTATATAAGAGAATTGATTGTTTACAATCACTAAGTCTTTTTTAAGAAGCTTTTTAAAGAAGGACTTATACTTTTCAAATACTTCGTCAGGTTGAGCGTAAGCATCGTAAACTTTTATACCTAAGTCTTGGGCTTTTTTAATGAAAAACTTTTGAGAGCCGATGATGGATATTTCGTATTTGTCTTTTAAAAGCTCGTAAAACTTTAAAATCATCTTCTGCCCACCACCCATAAAAGCGGCGTTGTTGAACAAATCGCTCTCAAATACGTCTGCTATCACTACGGATTTTTGTGATTTTTTGGCCATTGGGTTATTCTATCACAACACATATTTAAAAAAAATAATTTATATCATATACAAATCTCTTGACAAAAAAAATTTTTGTGGTTATAATAAAACCATTAAAACTTTAGGAGGTAAGAAAAATGGCAAAGCTAAAATCAAGAGCTTTACTAAGCTCGTTTGCAGCAACAGCTATTATAGCTGGTATAGGTGGTTTGGCAACCCAAGCACATGCTGGTTATGTTCAAGTTCAATGTGCAGCTCCAGGTACCCCAATAGGAGGTACGGACAATTTGTCAGGCAGTATTGCAGCATCACCTGTAAGAGTATCTTTTTCAACGGCCAATATCCCGCTATTCCAATACGCTCAAAGCTACGGTAATGCACCTGGGATTCCTCCTCAATATACTCTCGGCAACTCTTTAACTTTATACGCAAATACAACTAACGCGCCTATTGATAATTGTGGTGTTGCTTATTTAGATTTACATTTAACCGGTTTAAATCCTAGTGCAACTCAAGTTGTTGCACATATTCAAACTACTTATGGCGTTTATACAGATGATAATTCTTTCACTGCTTCTATTAATCCTGCCTTTGTTTCTGCTAATCCTTACACTACTAGTCTTCTTGCAAATGGTACAGCCGACCTATCCCTTAACATGAACGGTATAGCGTACGCAGCGTCAGTATCAGCTCCTGAGACTGATGTAGCTAATGTTACTATATTTAACGATATAAATCAAGTCTTATTGCCGGAAACTGTAAAGCTTACTGCATA
>ERZ1669251.240-NODE-240-length-16746-cov-11.166737_pt1 | contig 16746 bp, 27 predicted proteins | sample MGYA00579294_ERZ1669251 | MGnify/ENA primary metagenome ERZ1669251 (study PRJEB41166, sample SAMN08046056) | hot springs metagenome | biome: hot spring; feature: acid hot spring; material: thermophilic sediment; isolation source: thermophilic sediment from acid...
GGATGTCTGGTTGCATTTTGCCATTATAAAAAAGTATATTTCTAAAATATTTAAACTTTTAGATTAACTTTATCACAACGCCTATTATTATGTTTATTGCAGTAAAAATAAGGAAAATGTATGATATGTATTTCTGTTGCTGTGCATTCATTCTTAACTGAAACTTCTGCTCATCAGCCCCAGCATTCTCCAGCGTAATCACACGTGGCACCAGATTGTCTATTTTGTTTGTTATGTTGTTTACCTGATCCTTAAGGTTGTCAACGCTTGTGGTCAGGCTCGCAACGTTCTGGCTCAATAATGCTATCTTGTTTGCAAGATCATCAATGCTGGTCATTGAAACCACCCCTGCTCAGATGGTTCCGTCGTAAAGCGAGTATTGAACCGTTACAATTATTTGTGTAGTATTTGCCTGAATGCCCAGTGAATCACCTGGCGCAACATTACCTATACCCAATTCCTTATTGGTCAGGAACTGTGTGCCATTTGCAGGAGTAACAACCGTCTGGATTGGTCTTGTAACGCCAGATATACTGACTGTTGCATTTACTGATGTAGGGTTTGCGACTGTCAGAGAATATATGTCCATTACCTTGCCGTAGGGAACTGTATATACCGTTGCAACGGCGCTTGCCTGAGTGACCGTCAGTTGAATTGGATGAAGCGTGATCTTGTCCATTAATAACCACCCCATACCTTCTTTATATCGTCCACAGAAGTTATAGTATAAGGTATCGGGACTGCTGGTGCGCCTGGTTGCATATTATCTTTTGTATTGCTGTATAGCAACGGTGAGTAATAACTGCCAATCGTATAGAAATATGGCTTCTTTGGTAATGTCCCTTCCATCAGGTTGAATATATAATCGGGATCTTTTATATATTCGTATGAGAATACCGACATTTCTATGTTGAATATCGGGAATACCGTTGTTTGCGTTGAATTGAACAACGAGAACTGCAACGATGCCTGTGGCACGATCAATATATCTGCTGGTGCTGTGGGCTTATAAAACGGTGATTCGTATCCCGTAATGAACCCAAACTGCGGATTATTCTGGCTCCAAACCACTGATGGTCTGAAAACATTTACAGGTATACCAGATTCCGTATAATATACCCTGATGTTGTTTGGCGATACTCCCAACCTGATAACCATTAACTGGTTGTTTTCCGTGTATTTTAACATATCATCCTTGTTAAGCTTATTTGATGAGAGTGCCTGAACGTTGACCATCGTCTGTGGTGGTATGCCCGTAAAATTTGTCCTTTCTGTGCGAAAATCATAGTAATAAGTAATATAATTTCTAGTGGCTACCCTGACTGGTATGAATCCCTCCTTGAAACCAAGGAATAACACATCCAATTCCTTCGGAAGTTCTGTGCTATCGCTGTTCATTACTATCACCCCCTAGAGTTATTTCCCGTACTCTAGGACTGTGAACACAACTGCTGTCAGATTTGAGCCTGATGCTACCTCAGTATTACCAGACGTGAATACCTGTATGGTCATCGAGTTGCCCGTATAACCTTTCACATAACCATTAAACCCATTGCTTGTCTGTATAACGTAAGCATAATTAAGGTTTGTTGGTCCGATCACAGTCGTTACTGTAAATCCGCCAGGCTGGTATGATGCTGGACCAACATATGTCTCAATCGTATATTCAGATTGCTTTAAAGTTGCCATAGTTTACCCCTATTGCTGATCCAGACCATACTGGAATACATAGAACTCTACACCAAACAACCTGCCATTAAATACAGTAGGCTGGTCGAAGTTGGCATAGACCTGCATACTCGATTCCTTATTCACAAACATTGCACCCATAAATGGTATGTAAGAGAGATCAGATACCTGCGTTACTGTGGTTGGTGTGACTGGGTATACCCTGCCAGGCATCTTTATCTGGTATTCGACAATATGCTCAAACACGTTCGGATCAAGTATGCCTAGGGCAAGCATGGTATAATTGTCCTTCAAGTTTGATGCTGGATAATTAGATGCGCCAGTATACGAGAGATCAACATTGAACAGCTCGAAAAACCCTGCTGATGGAATTGTCTGTTTCCAATACAGTGTTGGTGTACTCTGTGCTGTTCCGTTATAGAAACTTGCCAGAGCAGTCTCAGCCCTTATATACCTTATGCCAAACTGCCCCTGATCTGGGAATGCCCCACCAAATGGCAGTGCAAGTGAATACTTGGTGTATTCTGCTGCTGCTTTTATTACATCCGTATATTGGTTCAATAACTCACCCAAATCCCTGTACACGCCAGGGATATAAGACATCACTGCAAGACTCTCATTCAGCAAATTCAACTCATCATTTGTTAACGGGGTGCTTGCTGGTGCCGATCCACCACTCAATATATATGCCATTTCTTTAACACCTCATACGATGTAATAAAATGGAAAGATTTAAATATTTTGGATAATTTATTAAACATGGTTACATTATGAAAGAAATTAGATTTGCAATAAGGTTGAGAAAATTCGCAGATCTTAAAGACGTATTCATTGCACAGCAACATTTAAGAAGATTGCGGACGGAAGAGGATTACCTAAAATTTTTATTGGACAAAGATAAAAAAGATATGGAGATGGAGAAACCGTTAATCAGATGATTTCATAACTGATGTCAAAGCCTTTGCCCCATTGAACCCTGTCTTTAATTATGTCGATGTATTTCTCATTCTTTTCTATGCCAATGCAATTTCTTCCAGCTTTTATTGATGCCACCATAGCTGTCCCCGATCCTAAGAACGGGTCAAGAACGGTATCCCCTTCAGCAGTAAACGTGTTTATTAGATTGTAAAATATCGATACTGGCTTCTGTGTTGGGTGTTCAGTCCGTTCAGTTCCATTTAAAATATATCGCAGTATATGATCTTTGATAGGCTTTTTTTTGTTTGTATTGCCACCTGGCTTTCTCATAACAATAATTGGTGTCCATGTATCATTGATTATTACAGAAGGCGGTGGCGGGACTGGGTTCTGCACTATATCAGCAATTATGCCTACTGCTTTAAAATCGTATTTCTCTAAATAATCCGTAACAACATTAATTTTGTATTTATCAAAATAGGTTGCTATGAACCCCCCTGGCTTAAGTATTGTTTTTACATAATCGAGCCACCTATGTGTGAATATTTCAAACTCTGATTCTGACTTGAAATAATCCCATAACTCGCTGTATTCCCTCTTATATTTTTCAGGGTTTGACCGCCTACGCCCTGCCATGTCCTTATAGATCGCAAAGGGTGGATCAGTTATGACAAAATCAATACGCTCGTTTAATAGCAATGGCAAGATGTCCATAACATCGCCCTTAAACAGCCTTAACTTTATCATTGCATCTCACCACAGTTCCTGTGCGTGTTTTATATATGCGTATCCTATTATGCTCGAGGCAGTTAATATTTTTTATGAAATTATCAAAATCATTGTAATATTCATCACTTTTTAGGAAATACGCAACATCTGCTCCAAGGAACATTATACCACGATCATCATAAAGTGTGTATCTTATTATCTTGGCATCGTATATATCCGTAGCAGACTGGCTTCCATCTATAATTTTTAGCCTATGCCATTCACCATTAATTACCTTGTAAATACTGAAACCAACATGGCGTGACGGATACCAAATCTCTATACTTGGGTTGTCCATTTTAAAATATTTGATTATTTCAGCCCGTTTATCCCTGAGCTCTGATAACCTGTTTTTGCCCCCCGTATCAAATACATACATCAATCTGGCTATAGAATCCTTTACTGCTATCAAATTGAACACGGATAATATATTATGGTAATCAATATCGAACCTGTTATCCTTGCAATTCGATGGGATTTCAACAAAATACCCATCCCTCTGTAACTCAAACGCAACTTTACTTAACGGTATCATGGTAATAATTAATAACACTATACTATTTAAATATTTTTGTCAAATTACCATAGGAATTACGAAAAGTATTGACAGCAAGGACAGTTGTGCGTAAAACAGGTACCATGACCTGTCATTCTCGCCAATTGCTTGTCTGTTCCTTGAAAAGTAATAATGGGTATATACAGACAGTGGCAATGCTAAGAATACATACATGTTATTTACCATCCCCAAAACATAAGCAATGGCGTACAGAACAAAAGGCATATACATGCCTGGGATTATTATGTATTTGATTGCTCTTTCCACACCCATAACAGTAACAAAATTGCGTATTCCTGCCTTTTTATCTGCGTCATAATCGCTTATGTCTTTTGTGGTATTTGCAAGAAACACGAACACCCCAAGTATGAAACTAAATGTTAATACGGGTATTGTAGGAAATGAAAAGAAGGAATAGGCAGTCAATACGCCGAGCATCCCACGTGGCGTTGCAATTGCCATATTGCCAACAACAAACATTTTTTTAAATCTTGGAAACATTGAATAAGAGAATGCAAAAAACATTATTATTGATATCAATATGCCTGATAAAATATTAAAAAACACGAATGTCATCACAATGCCAAAGCCAAATATGTACACGGCTATGGCATTTGCATAAAACGGATCTATTTCACCAGATGCAATCGGTCTATTCTTCTTAATAGCATTGTATTTATCCGTGTCCTGCGCATCAATTATATGATTGAAAATATTCCCCGCAGCATTTGTCATTGCTAAAATAAACGCACCCAAAAACACATAAACATACTCATAATAATCGAGCAACCTGCCCGTATCCTTAAGCGCTAAAATTGAGAACATTGATGCACCGACCATTGGTGCAACAAGCGTGGCAGGTCTGAAAAGCTTGATTATTTTCATTTTGTGTGTGCCGTCTTCTTCCTGGGCTTTTTGGTTTTTATGGATTTGACATAAGAATATTTATAATCGTTTGGATATACATATACATACGGAGATCCCCATTCACTGCTGTCCTGTTTGTCCTTTACTATAACATATCGTGATTCTTTTCTGTTGTTTTCATTTTTGAATTCCCTAGTCTTTTCTATCAACCCCAACCTCTTCAGCAGGTAGAACATTGTTGCAACTTCATGAATGGACGGAATCTGATAATCCTTAAATTTATTCTTGATTTCAGTATACAAATCTGTAATTGATGCTTCCCCATGCTCAAGCAGATACTCTTTTATAAACAGCGATGTCCTTGGTCCGAACCTACCCCTTGGCATTCGTACCACCCCCAAACATCTTATTAAACGAATCACGCAATTCGGGCAGGGCATTAAGGTAAATATGCTCAAACAACGCAATATCACCCAGGTAATTTTCCGTCTTATTATCTACGCCATAAATAACGAGCCTACCTTCCCTGAACGCATCCAGAATCGTGTAAGGCTCAATAATTTTTACGTCCCCATACATTCTTGATACCTTGCCCAGTATTATGTTTATTATCGTCTCATAATCTGTCTTTGCCACACCGTCGTATCTTGTAATATTGTCGTCCAAGCGTTCAACTGTTTCCTTACCGAGCTTATAATTGCCTGAGAATATTAGTTCATCAGGCTTGAAAAACTTGCTGTAATAAACCTCTACATGAATTATGCTGTTGCCAGATGCGTTGTATATCTTTTTGAGCTCTTCAAGGTTAAACTTATTCTTTATTATTGTCTGTACCTTTAAGAATATTTTTATCATTAACCTCTTAACGATCGATGTGTCCATTCTCAACAATCCTCCTTATTATGTTTATATCAGGCATTAGTGCCTGCCCGTTATTATTTGCATTGCGTATCCTATGATCAAAAGGAATGTATCCTAGATATGGTATATTAAGTTTTTTAGCCAAGTCAATTATTCTATGATCATCGTTGTCCCATATCATGTTCCCTACAATCCCTATTATCCCTATGCCCTCGATTTTCAGCGCATCCACAGTTCGCTCACAATCAAATATGCTAGATACGTCATTTGTGGTTACCACAATAGCGCTCAAATCCTTGCCAAACAGTTCTGCCAAACTGATTAGCACATCGCTTGTTGAAGGATCTGAATCTATAACAAATATGTCTGGCTTATTCCATGCCACTGACTTTACTGCCTGTTTCACCATTGATCTGATCGTCTCACCTGGCAATATTATTGCCTTGTGCAACCCGTTGTCCCTAGCAAAATAATGCTCTGTTGAAAATACCTGCAAATTATCATTGTATTTGTAAGGTATTATAAGCCTGTTCTTATCAACATCTAGCCTTTTGTTTGCTATACCCATGACGTATGTTAAATTGGGTGCTCTCATATCAGCATCTATCAACGCAACACGCATTTTCTCGGATAATACTATTGCTATGTTGCTAGCAAGGAGCGTCTTTCCTGTTCCGCCCTTGCCACTGGTAATAAGCAGAGCCTTCATCGTCTCATCTGCTGAATTGCCCTAGTTAGTTCCTGTATGTTCCTGTTCAACTCCTTTATTGACCTGTTCAGGTCACTAATTTCTGGTGTCAATGTATTTATTATCCCTGCCAGATAATCAACACGTTCCTTTAGCTCCTTCTTTATCGAATCCAAACCTGTTATATCTCCAAAAAAAGTCGGCATTTATATCACCTTTATATCCTTTTTATTTTTATCATCCATCTTCACATTTTCACCTATGCTTTCTTGCACCTTCCCCTCAGCATCCATCTGCTTCTCCAGTTCCACCAATTGCTCAGGCGTTAATGTTGGCTGTGCTGGTGGTGTGGGCTGACCTATTGGCTGTTGAACCTGCTCCTGCAAGACCTTACTAGCCTGTTGCTGAATTACTGGCGTAATTGCGTGAACGAGATCCCTTGTGACCGTCCCGATCTTCTTAGCCTGCTCCTTCACAACATCCATGCCATCTTTGATTACCTCTGTCTGCAGATCTATTTTCTTTAGCAGTGCCTCATCCTTAACCGATTTATCCTGTGACGTGTACCCTAAATGCTCAAGCGTAGCCCTCAACTTCTTAATGGAATTTTCCGTTTCCGCAAGTTCGTCCTTGTTCTCTATTTCTTTCAGCTTCTTCTGAAGCGCATCAAGATAACTGTATAAGTCCTGCTTCTCCTTATCTTCCAACTTTGCCTTCAGCTCATTTAGCTCTTTAACGAGCGTCTGCTTTTCTGGATCTTCCTGGTATTTCCTTGAAATATCCACATAATAATGGTATTGGCTTGCTGGAACCTGCACTATTTTATGCGTGACAGGATCTTCCCATGGTATCATATTCTCTTCATTCTTCTGCTCCTGCTGTTTATGTATTGCGTTCCATTCAGTTATCAATTTAGCGTATTTGGATGTCCTCATCTTCAGGAACTTGCCTGACCCAGGCGGATATTCAAACTCATCTATAGGATCCTCTTCCTCGTCCTCCTGCTTCTTTTTCGTGTTAATTTGTGTAGCGTTCCATTCAGTTATCAATTTAGCGTATTTGGATGTCCTCATCTTCAGGAACTTGCCTGACCCAGGCGGAAATTCAAATTCCTCAATCGGATCGTCATCCTCTTCCTTCCTTGCCATTGGTATTGATAAACCGTATTGCTTCGGATCTATGCCCATAGCCTGCAACCTCTGGGCAAGCGTAGCCATTGCCAGTTGCGTTTTCATCTGCTCAAGCATTTTTGTGTTAAGATCTTCAACAATCTTCTCAACATCCTCAATCTTCTTCTCCTTTTTCTGTTCTATCTCCTCTGGTGTAGGTTTTTTCTCTTCTTCACCCTCATCTTCCCTAGATCTCTGCTTTGCTATAATATCAGGAACATCCTCTGGCTTTACACCAAGCAGGTTTGCCCATTTCTCCAATATCAGTTTTCTGGTGTTTGATGCCACACCTGCAAGCCTCATTATGTCTTCTAGCTTTGCAAAGTTGTCCTGGTCGTATGATTTAAATAAATCTACTATACCAAACGACGTATCGGATTTTACATTAAACTGTTTCAGAGTATTGTACAAAGATAGGTAAATATCTGGCAAGTTTAATGATGGGACTTCCTTTTCATCACTACCGTTCTTTTTTAATAATTCCTGTCCCTTTTCCACATTTTTATCTGCCATAGATTAAGTTAATATTAATCTTATATATAAATATTATCGCTCCATTGGACTCGCTAATCCTGGCAATATATTATCCAATGGGCAGTTAGGTTCATATATGTCAATATATCTACCTATGAAAGGGTTTGAACGAGTCACAGTATTTTTTAGAGTATACTCTTTTATAATTAAATTGTCTTCTTTGTTTCTTAAATCTCCAACTCTTTCATGAATATCTATAAGTTGTCGTGTATATTTTTCCTTTTCTGTACGTGTTAAAGATTCATAATTTATTTTTTGTAGTTCATCCCACTCATCATATAATTTTCTTTTTTTCTCGCCTAATTCAGCAAGTTCACCCTTTGCTTTATAGCAATATATTTTATTATCTTTTTCACCCCATATACAATCGTGCTCTGGTTTATAAAATGCATCCGCAGTAATATCACTCATCGATGGGTATCCCGTATCATGTGGATGTGTATGAAGATGTAAGCTTACTTCTCTATTACATGAATTGTACAATTTTTCTAAAATTTTACCATTTATCATGTTTGTATCCCCTGTTTCACTATAAATTCGACCGTCTTTACACATAGCAACAACATGTTCTTTACGATCTTTGATTGTTTCATCTATTGCACCTTTTACAGCTCTCTCGACTGCAACCTGATGAAATATGTCACAGACATCCATAACTATCTTCCCTGTGCAGTTACTAATCCTGGCAATATATTATCCAATGAACAATCGGGCTGGTATATATCAACAGTATCATTAGGAGTTAGAAGATGAACAGGGTACACGATACCACTACCAAATTTATTTTTAATTATGTTATTCATGCGTTCAATTATATTTAAATAATTATTTTTTATACTGTTATAATCATCTAATATCTTCTTTTTTACATCATATGGAAAATATTGTTCATATTTTTCAAAAAACCTTTTCGATTCGGTGTATATATCCAATTCATCATATAACTTCTTTGCCTTATCGCCTAATTCAGCAAGTTCACCTTTGGTTTTGAAACACTCAATAGCATTTGTTGCTGTACCGTATATACATGAGAATTTTGGCTTATGAAAAGCATCCGATATAAGATCATTTGGGGATGGTATGGTATCCCCTTTTGGGTGTGTATGAAAATCAAGTAACATTTTATCCTCACATATACTATATGCTGTTTCAAGTGTGTCGCCATCTATCTGTGTTTCATTACCTTTAGCCGTACCTACTGCGCCACTTTCACAAGCAAAAACATAATTCTCTCTATTATTGGTTTTTGTATCGGTTATTGCATCTCTGACAGCTCTCTCGACTGCAACCTGATGGAATATGTCACAGACATCCATAACTATTGCCTCAGTCGAAACCTGGTGGCTCCAATATCTCTATTTCATCATGCCTTAGGAACGATGGTTTTCTCTTGCTCGTGTCACACCCTATTCTATGCACAGTATCAATCAATATATTCTGCAGATAATTCATGCTCGATATAACATCCTTGCTCTGTGCTTCAATTGAGTTGTATGTATTCTCATCCAGTACCCCTCTGAGTTCCTTGACATCATTAAATATGATAAGATTCCTTAGCTCAATATCGCCTATAAACATCGTAAGACGCCTGCAAATCTCATCCTTATCCATGGTAGTAAATATGTTTGTTCTGTTTATAAACTTTTCTATGGGTAGACAAATTTGTTTCCAAGGATTGTATTTATTGCAAGCGTTGGTGGTATGATTGCCAACCTCCAGAAACCTTCCTTGGTCTCAACTGTATTCCTGCCATGGTTCAAGCCCCAAAACCAGAAGCCCGCCACCAAACTGCCCAAATGTATGTTATTGACCTTGAATATCTTCACCCTGTCTGTCATATAAACGTTCTCAATCGTGTAATTGCCCCATACCTGTTGCGTTCTGGGATCCTGCCAGTATCCAATCACATAGTTAATGTTAATTGGTATGCTCTGTTGCCCTAGTATTCTCGAATAACCATCTGGTATGACAAACTGCATATACGGGTTCAGCATTGAAAAATAGTCGGTCATACACAACCCTTGCCCTTTTTCTTCAAACAATCGAGCATTTTCCTTATCTCGTCCTTATCCACATCATCCTTAATCTTCTTCTTGCCCATACTCATTCCTCCAGAACTAGATGGACTAGTTCCACATTCTTACCATTGACATTATTAAGATATCTCGATCTCAAATACTCCTCCACCTCATCCCTGTTCAATGGTTTCTCAACGTACCTTGCCTGTTTTGAAAACAACGGTGGTGTTATTCGCATCTCGGAACGCAGATAAACAATATTTGTCAGCACCCTCGTAAGCAGTTCGTTGTTAACGCCCATTGCATGAATGCTCTCGTGTATCAGGTTTTTCTTGTCCGATACAGCGGTCAGCAGTATGTCCTGCTCACCAACGGGATGCAAACCAACGACGACCGTTTTGACAAATTTATGTGGATTGTGTGTTGTTATGTAACCGTTCTGCACTATATAAATATCTTTTGGTGGGGGGATGTTAATCTTCCTGAACGTGCTTTCAATCTCCTCTTTGGTAATCATCATGGATGTGAATTCATTATTCCATATTTAAAATTTTCTTTGATACGGCTATTTACCTGTCAGAGACCTGAATATTTTTGCAAGACCCTCAAGTATTTCAATTGCGTATTCAATATTGCAATCAATTTTGGTGTTTTCATCGCTTATATACGTCATTAACGCTTTTGCATATTCATTCTCAGATAAGTTATACTTGTTAATATATTCAACGAGGTCAGCCAACAGATTATGCCAATAACTGCACTCCATTATTCTGTGGTAATTATCAACAACATCACTAATTTTCTTGTATATCCTCTCCTGCTCGGCTATATTCATCTCATCCACAATCAATATCTTGTTATCAAGGTTCGGTATTGCCTTCTTCAGTTTTTCCCAGTCAAACACCCAGAAGCGCCTGCCAAAGGATTCCTTTTTATCGTTCTGGTCAGCGTACAAATGTTTGATTTCAGAGGATATATAGAAGTCCCTGAGTATTTCACGGACCTTCTCTATCTTTATTGGTGTACGCTGTGAATTTACAAGGTTTTGTATTGTTGTTGATGATATGTACGCCCTGTCCTTAACCACAAATATGATCCGTGCCTCTTTTTTCATGTATATTTCGTTCACGCCGTCCTGATTCCAGCCGTAATATATCTTTGCCCTCAGTATCTCATTTATGAAACTTTCGGTAAACGGATCTGTAAGTGGATTATCTATTATTGTTGCCTTTTCGGATATCTTTATCCAGTTTACGCATATTTGTTTGTATTCATCTGGCGTTATATCAACAATAGCCTTAAAATTCGGTATTGCCCATCGTATAAAATATTTTACATCGAGTATGTCCTCTATCCTGCACGGGATGGATATGTTATCAAAATAAATATCCATGCCTAAAGAACCATAATCTATTACTTTCTGGGTATGCTTGAGCAAATATACTGCATCAACACGCTCATGCGATATTATGTCTATTAAAAATTCAATCAGTTTCCTCGCCTTGCGCCACAGGGTGTTCATGAAATCATTGTCTTTGAGCTTGTCCTCTGGGTACTGCAGTTTCCACATCTCCAAAAACATGTTCTTGAAATCCGTTGCTACGTTCTCATCCTCAAAAAGCAAATCCTCTGTTCCTGGGACTAGGTAAATATCATTGGGCGACAACTGATGTTGCAAAGATAATCTTGTGCAGGAATACGGCTTGTCAAAGCGCCCTAGCTCCTGCGTTATTTTTCTAGGGTATAAACAGAGATTATAGGTGTATTCAACATGCCCTTCAGACCTGCCTTTGTGCTCGTCAACCGTGAATATTGCGTCGAGCGCCTCGTCTAAATGTATAAGTATTGTATTCGTAGAAGGTCATTCCTTCTTAGGTCTCAGTATAATTTCATGATCCTTATTTGTATATATCTCAACCACCTTGCTGTTCCAGAACTGGAGGACAACATCAGGCAGTATAATACCCATCGAACCACCTATGTTTATCAATTTCTTTTCCGTTATAAGAACCTCGTTTTCCATGATATAGATAATATAATAGAATTATTTAAACTTTTCTAATACAAAATTAAGGGAAAATTTAAATAATAGCATGATATAACTATAAGCATGTCACAGCCCAGCGAGTTTGTTAATACTAGTTTTGAAGATATGCCAGAACGCACATTATTGTTTGGACCGCCTGGGACTGGGAAAACAACCGTTCTTGAAAATTTGCTTTACAGTTATCAAGCTTATAATAGCAGTATAGATAACGCACTATACCTGACCTATTCAAAACCAATGGCTGAAGAGGCAAGGGAGAGGACTGGACTTGAAAAAAATATTGTTTCAACCATGCACTCATATTTTTCGCATATCCTTGGGTGGGAGAAGGACGATTTTATTAACACTAACGATTATATAAATTTTGCAAAAAAATACGGGCTTACCGTGAGATTCAATATAAATGAGGAAAACATTGAAGATATAATTGAGGAGAATGTTTATACGTACGATGATCTGAGCCTGTTCCTGTCATCATACAATTATCTATACAGCGTATATCACACCAACCCTGAAAAATATCTCGATGATGTAAACAACAGGCTATACGAAATGTCCAACCAGGGAAAGAACATTAATTTCCCTTACCTGTTCTATAAATACGAAGAATACAAAAACCAGTTGAACAAAAAGGATTACACAGATATACTGTATTCAATTTATACTGAAGCAGATTACTTACCACCGTTAAGGTTTCTGGAAATTGATGAGGCACAGGATCTCAGACCCATTATGTGGGCAATAATAAATAAATGGGTGAGCAAAATAGATAAGATCATTGTTGTTGGTGATGTTAACCAGAGCCTTTACACATACGACGGTGTGAATATTTATGATTTCCTAAAACTGAAAAATACATATACACCCTTCTATCTGGCAAAAACATATAGGTTGCCAGAGCAGATACTTAATTATTCAAAATCAATAATCAACGAAATATCCGTTAAAGAGGCACAACCATTGTATTCAATGAATAAAAGTAGGGGGCAGGTCAGGTTCTTCTCATCGTTTATTGATGCCCTAACCGATTTCCTGAAATTGGATGGTGATAAATGGATACTCGCAAGGACTTCATCAATACTGCAACAGATTATAAAAATACTGCAAAATTATTATTTAATATACGGGATTATTAATTACAGGCACAGATACCTTACACCATGGAACAGCCATACCCTCAGAATTTATAATATCCTGAACAACTACCCGCCAAAGACCTACGCTGATATGCGAACATTAATACTGCTCCTGCCAGCATCAGTATTAAGGCGTGGCATCAAAACAAGATTCCAGTCAAATGAGCCACTACCCCAAACAATAGACGAATACTCAGGCGTGAATACCTTTGAAACATTGTTCAGAAGAAAAATTACCAGAATGGATTTGATCAACCTACTGGATCTAGATCAGATAATAAAAGATACAATTGTCCAGAACTTTACGCTGACGCCTCAGGAGTTGAACTATGATAATATAATAAAAGTGGATACTATACATGCCGCCAAAGGCAAAGAAGTAGATAATGTTTTGCTTGTTAAAAACATAACATGGCGCATAGTTCAATCAATAAATTCTAACGAATCAGGTAAGGATAATGAGTTAAGAGTGCATTATGTTGGATCAACAAGAGCAAAAAAGAATTTATATATTATTGAAGATCCTACATTATCAAACTATTTTTTAGAGTAAGTTTTCTTTCCTTCTAAGATTTCTTTTCTTTCTTTGTACACTTTCTTTCTTTTCTTGGTATTTCAGGTATGGTTATATATATATAAAAAAGATGTTAATTATAAAATAATAACATAACTAATATAATTAGGAAATTTTATCAAAAATATATAGAATATTTGAACAGATTGCTAAATGGTAACGGCATGGTAACGGGGGGGTGTTACCAAGATTAAAATTTACGATTTATTATAATTTTTATGTTATTATATTCTCGAAATTCCGTACTATGTACATGTACGAATTTTATTAATATTTTTTTAAAATATTAGGAAAAGGGCAAGTTACATCCTTTGGTAACGCTGGTAACGTTGGTAACGCCATTTTTTTAAAAAATTATTTTTAGGAAAATTTCCAAAATATATGAAATTACATATTTAAAAAATTGGTATAAAATTAATATCCAAAAATTGCCATGTACATATAAGAAAATTTTTTCCCCGTTACCAGCGTTACCATTGATAATTTTTCCTAGAAAATACAGAAAAAAATGCCCGTTACCAAGCCGTTACCATGCCGTTACCAGCGTTACCAAATACCTCCAAGGATTAATAGGTAGTCCTGAATAAAAAAGGAGAGGTGGTTCTGATTATCGTGATAATTTTTAATAATTTTAGTCATGTAAATCGAGGGAACATGATCAAAGGTATATATAAATTTTATTCGTTGAATTACCATATTTTGCCTTTTTTTATTGAATAATAAGATCAAGGGAGTGGGGGGGTATATGGAATATGGCAAAAAACCTAATAGACATACTAACAAAACCATGTGTATACATCTATCCGATTTTCAGGCATACGTTGGGGGAGGTATGCGTTGGGGAAGGTAAGCGTTGGGAAAATTTAAAAGATCATGCGTTGGATTTCATATGGAATTCATGCGTCGAAAACTTTATATCTATCTTTATATGAATATGGAAGCATGGGAAATAAACGTAAAATAAAATGCCAATTTTGTGGCAAGGAATTCAAAACGTATAATGCACTGAATGCTCATTTGAGATTTTGTCCAAAAAGACCGAAGAATATTAGAGCCAGGGAAGAGGCTGAAGAGATGGAGAGAAGGTACTGGGAAGAGAATCCGTGGAGATAGAAAAATATTTAACCAATAAATACAATACACCTCGCATGTTAGTTAATCCTAGCACAATAATAATCGGTGGTGGCGTGGCAGGTCTGTATTCTGCGATAGGCTTGGATGAATGGGATGGAAATTATATCCTATTGGAAGGCAAGAATGAGATAGGGTGGAGCGAGCGCACGACAGGTGGTCTGGCAAAATTCTGGCTTGACAACTATAACATACAATTACCCGTTGACGTAATTGCAACAACAATAAAGTCCGTTGAGATAATCGGCAAGAACTTTACAACCTATAAGCTATCCTATGACGATACAATAGGATATGTTATAAAACCTATTGAATTTGTTAAGCATTTGAGCAAAAAAATCAAGGGGCAGGTAAAATTGGGAGAGCGAGTTTATGGTTATCGTGAAATGAGCGATAATATGATTAAAGTGGTTACTGATAAGAACACATATATAGCTAAGCATATTATAAACGCCTCAGGTCCTTATGGCGTAGGTGTTAAATATCCATCCAAATCTGACATGATAATCGGTTATGAGCGTGGCATAAAATACAAGGATACTGAAAATACAATCAGGATATTTTTCAATGAATTGGCGCCAATGGGTTATTTATGGGACTTCGACGGTGGGGGCGAGACAAGGCGTATCGGTCTTGGTTTTCCGATGGATATACCTATGAACCCTAAGGCAAATTTATTGAGTTTTATGCATATGCAAAACATTGATGGCGAAATAGTTCATGAGTTTTCACATCCAATACCTGTTGCGTATCCATTGGATTCTGTTGTTGAAGGCAATGTTGCCTTTGTCGGTGATGCTGGTAGATTTGTCTTTAGCTCGACTGGTGGTGGGTTGCAGGGGGCAATGCTATCGGGCTTTAATGCTGGGTTAAGTTTAAGGCATGGCAATTTTGCCACATACCTATTATGGTATTACAATTTCAGGAAATACCTTGTCAGGCATTACAAGATTAAGCGTTTGCTCTACTCTTTTTCCCTTGATGAAATAGATGATCTATTATATACTTTAAAGGATTATAAACCTAGAACACTAAACCCGATTATTGAGTTATCACGTGTGGTCAGGTATTTAATGGTAAGAAAGCCGAAAATTATTTATAAGGCGATGAATACATTAATCTGATGTGGATCGTGAAGATATTGCAGAAGCCCGTGTGCAATCCAGAGCAGAGATTTGATGTTATCCAGGAATATTCGTTCGATGATTTTGGCTCTGCCCTTGTATTTTATGATGAGTGGAACAGGAAATATTCAAATTGTAGGATGTATGCATGTTACCCTGAGTTTGTATGAACACAAAAGAGGATGTTGATAAGCTGAAACAGGCGAGAAGGCTGATAGAAGAGGTAGCAAGGAATGTTGACTGCAAATACTGCAGATCACATCTTGAAATAATAATGAACATGATAGATGATGCCACAGACATAACAAAGTTCAACCTGCTTTATGAGAGTGATGAACAGGCACTTGAACGCCTGAGGAAATTGCTGACAGAGGAATCGACGCTCAGGCTTCTCGCAACAGCATCAAAGGTGGTTGGCTTTATCAGAAACCTTAAATATAAGTAAGACAATATCAATATTCATGGTATCAATATTAGATCAAATTGCAAGCAATATTGGTTATGTTAAAATATCATCATGTTATGGAACATACTCATCGCCATCAAACGTCATAGAACATATTTTCTATAGATTAGGTTATATTCCCTTCTCAAAATGTGTTAGCACCATACCTGGTTCAGCTACTCCTAGTGTTATAACATCACATGTTATATCACCACCTTCAA
>ERZ1669251.241-NODE-241-length-16579-cov-11.655410_pt1 | contig 16579 bp, 14 predicted proteins | sample MGYA00579294_ERZ1669251 | MGnify/ENA primary metagenome ERZ1669251 (study PRJEB41166, sample SAMN08046056) | hot springs metagenome | biome: hot spring; feature: acid hot spring; material: thermophilic sediment; isolation source: thermophilic sediment from acid...
GAGTTCGTCTACATAAGCAACCTAAAAAGTTTTGAGCCTTACTCTATGGTGCTCAAGAAAACTTTAATGGATGTTCTAAAGAAAAATGGCATCCAATATGAAGAAGATTATGGGGAAACGCTTGTAAGAATGTTTTCAAAGTCCCCCTTTTTTGCGGATTCTGTTTTAGGACTGATCAGAATAAAGAAAAAATTCAAGGTAGGAGTAATATCTAACACTGAAAGAAAGCTTGTCAAAGTAACGCTTGCTGGAATGGAAAACCTTTTTGATTATATAATAACTGCAGAAGATACTAAATTTTACAAACCGGACAGAATTGCTTTTTTAGAAGCAATAAAGATCATGAACGTTAAAGAAGAAGAGATTCTGCACATATCGGCTTATCCGCAATACGATTTAAAACCTGCTAGAGCGCTAGGTATAAGGAGCGTTTTACTTAACAGGTACGGTTATAATTGGGAGTTAGAGATAAATAGCCTCGATAAAATATTTTCTATAATATGACTAAAAAATATACACACCATTATTAAAAATTAAAGGCCCTTCTGTTCTTCTACTACTGCTGAAAGATCCTCGGTTTTTATCGTTGCCCTTATCCCAAACATATATATTACCAGAAAAATAAGGATCATAAGAACGGTATCCCATGGGAAAGGTATCAATGGTGAGAGCGATTGATAATCGGAAAGAGTTACATACCCAAAAACGCTAAAGTAAGAAACTATGTAAGAAATGTACATTAATGCGATGAACCAGTACGATGTTTTAAAGTAAATTTTGTATTCAGGAGCTGCTTTTGACTGTGAAGCGAGCGTTATTCCAAGAAGAGTTGCAAGCTCAACTAACCACAATATTAGAAAGTAGGCCATGTTTTGTGCAAGTGTTTCTGAAGAAGGAGGAAACAGGACATAAAAGTAAGCGAAAGCTAGACTGGAAACTGAAATAATCAAACCCAGGACGGCTATAGTATAGCTGAATGTCTTTGAAAGCTTCAATTTTGAGGGAGCATAGAGAAAGAAGAAGAAAGGTACACCGAACAGTATTACAGAATATATCCATGTAAGGGTTACAAGGCCAGACCAGTAAACTATGAGCGAACCCCCTATGAAGCCTATCGGAGCTATTATAGACGCCCATTTAAGTACGTAGGGCCTCTTGAGCTCTGGCGCATGCTTTCTGAAACCGTGTACAGCTAAAGGTCCTATCACATAAGTCAAGACCGTTGAGCTGCTTATGAAACCTACAAGAAGATACCATGATGGGAATGGCAGAAAGAACAGCACTCCTATTAAAACGGTTGTTATGAGACCGATTAAAGGTACCCTTGTTTTTTCATAGATTTTCAAAAATACCTTTGGAAAAATTCCGTCAGCAGCAAGGCCGTACAAGACTCTAGCAGAATTACCTGTATATATCCATGCTGTGCCCGCGGGCGAAATCCACGCATCTACAAGCAAAAAGTATGAAAAGGCTACCAGAGCAGCTATACCGCTGTATTCAAGCTCTGTAAAGAAAGGAGCAGAGCCTATTGCAGTTTTAGCTATTGCGGCCCAGTTGCCAGCAGAAGGCGTTGTAGGCAAGTTCCATCTTAAAGCCCCTATAAAAGCTACCTGTAATAGCGTATAAATAACTATAGCGCTTATTACGGAATAAATTGTTGCCCGAGGAATATCTCTCTGTGGATTATTTGCTTCTCCTCCAAATTCGAGAGCTTGCCTGAACCCGAGGTACGAGAAAACTATGCCTGCACTTGGGATCGCATAGAAAACGCTGCTCCAGCCAAGAGGCGTAAATCCTCCATAAGCTGTGAAATTTGAAGCGTTAAATATGAATAGAAGAAATACGAATGTAAGCATTGGAATTATAAATTTCCACCAGGTCATTACGGTATTAAATTTGCCTAAAAAACGTATTCCCGCAAAATTCAAGAAGAAAAAAATAATAAGCAAAAGGGTTCCAAGCAATATGCCTTTCAAGGTTAAAACACTGATGCCAGAAACTACGTGGAAGAGCCCCGGAATATAACTACTTGCATATTCAAGCAAAGCTTCAGCTTCAACTGTGGGCACAGATACAGCGCTCAGAAAGTAAGCCCAGCTCATTATGTATCCAGTATAAGGGCCAAACATGTAGTTGGGATACCTGACTATTGCCCCAGATTTTGGCACAGCAGCAGCTATTTCAGCAAAAGTTAGTGCAATAAAAAGGACTATAATTCCGCCGATTATCCACGCTACAACAGATGCTGGTCCTGCAGTGTAAGCGCCTCCTGCAACTCCAAGTAACCATCCAGATCCGATGATGCCTCCTATCGACATGAAAAATAGATCCTGTAAACTCAAAGCTTTCCTTAGCTTTTTATCTGATTCCGCCGCTATCATTTCAGCCGCTTCTTTACCTTCAGCCGTATAAACCACCTTTTATTGCATATCAAAAAATATCATATTTAAATATTTCTATCGTAAAATTATATTTATCATTATAATTAATGATTTTCTAATCAAAATTTTTCGAAATACGAAATATTTTATTATAGTGTTAATTATAAACCATTGAAATTTCGTTAAATGGTTGTTTTCGCTTAAAATTAAAACCGTAAAAAAGTGCAATTTTATAAAATCCGCTCTCAGTTTGATAATATAAAAGATTAAATTTAAATCTAAATTTTCTGATATGTTCCTTTATAAAATATAGCCAGTTTAATTTGGAATCTAATAGCGTGCTTAAATTTTAACTGAGTTGGTAGCGTTCTCATATTATAGAAAATTTAATATAATAACCTTAGATCTTTGAGTTCAGTGCAGATATTATATCTGGAAGTTCTTCGAGACTTCTCAAAGTATAATCTGGCTTTACGCTTTCATATTTGCTGAAGCTATCCCTCAGCACAAGAGCCGCTAGCGACCCAGCTTTCTTTCCGGCAATAATGTCGTATTCTCTATCTCCGACCGCTATGCAGTTTTCTGGCTTTAAATTCATAAGCTCTATGGCCTTTAAAAAAACGTCTGGTTCAGGCTTAGGGTTCTTTACTTCATCAACGGTTACCCAGCAGCACAGGAAATCGTCTAGCTTCATTCCCCTTATAACTGGATCTACAAGATCTTTGCCAAGGCTTGTAGCGACAGAGCTCTTAAGGCCTAGTTCTTTAAGCGCTTTAAGAGCGTAAAGAGCATCAGGATATATTTTAAAACTCCTTATGACTTCAAGCACATACTTCTTTCTTGCAAGCTTGATCTTTTCAAGCAGTTCGCTGTCAGGGTTTTCTATAAACTTTGAAACTATATCCCCGAAAGATAACCCGAGGTATTTCCTTATTTCATTAGGTTTAGCTCTGTACCCAAAATCTTCAATAGCTCTTGAAAGCGCTACCGTTAGAGCATCTGCATTGTCTATTAAGGTTCCATCAAGATCGAAGGCGACACCCAGTATCATACACCATCATATTTTTACAAAAATTTAAAGAGAACGGAAGCTTTAGACTCCAATCAGCATACAAATTTTCAGAAAAAGAACATTGTTTTATATTTAAATTTAGAACAATCTAAGACTATTCAGTTGAGGTGTTGTAAGACAACGTGCTCTCTGTAAAGAGTTTTACACAATTTATAAAACGGCATTAATACTTTTTATAAAGATTTTATTCTTCAAATATTTTAATTAATGATCCTTTGTTGAAAACGTAAAGAATTCCCGGTTTCATCATAACCCAGTCTTCATCTGTAAGCTTTTCCGTAGCTATTACGACTACTCTTAGATTCTGAACAAAGCCGTCGTCTTCACCTTTAGGTGTAATCATTTTTGGATTAAATAAATAATGTAGCGTTCCTTTTCTGTTCATGTATGCTAAAAGGTAATTTCCGTCGCTAAGAAGAAAGTTGAATTTTCCTAGATTACCTATGTTTTCTGCAAGCTTCCAGACTCTGCGAGCCAGCAAGCCCAGGTTATTCCCCCTTATATTTTGCAGCCTTTCCAGAATAAAGCAGAAAGCATGCTCAGAGTCAGTTTCTCCTAAAGGCTTACAATTTTTAAGCCTATACTTCTTGTTTGATTTGATTTCTGGTACATCCCCGTTGTGTGCAAAAATTAAGTCTTTTTTCCGGAAGGTTTTTACAAAGGGATGAGTATTATTATAACTAAGATAACTGCCCTTGGACATCTTGCGTATGTGCGCAATAATAAGTTCGCTTTCTATATTTTCTGCAAAAATCCTCGCTATCTTGCTTTCTGGTGCAGAAACGGGCTCTTTAACGAGCCCAGCCAGACCGCCTTCCAAATGCCAAGAGATTCCCCAGCCATGAGGATGCTTAATACCTCTGTTGAGAAACTCTTTTAAAAGTTCCGTCGCGCTTACTTTTATGTTGGATGATAAGCCGAAAAGCTCGCACAATTTATGTTTCAAAAAATTATCATATGCATATCTAATAAACTTATTCATACAGTCAACGGAAGCTTTTAAACGTTTATAGCTCTGAAAATCAATTAAATCTTATGAGACGGGTTGGCATAATAGGTGCATCTTATACAAAGTTTGGGGAAAGGTTTGACGTAAACATGCAGGAGTTAGCTTGGGAAGCCTTTAGCGATGCTATAAAGGAAGCGAACATAGAGAAAGACACTATTGATTATTTTGTTCTTTCAAACATGGGTGGCTGGAGCAGTGAGTCCCTTCCAGCCGTGATCGTGTCAGAAGGTCTTGGTATAAACCCAAAGGGCTCAGTCAGAGTTGAAGCTGCATGCGCTTCAGGGAGCTCTGCAGTAAAGCTTGCACATGATATAGTTGCTTCAGGTCAAGCTAATGTGGTGCTTGCCCTCGGCATAGAAAAGATGAGGGAATCCCCCACAAAGACTGTAGTTGAATACATAGGTAGAGCGGGCAACTTTATGTGGGAATTTGAGAACTTCGGACTGACTTTCCCAGGATATTACGCTCTATATGCTACAGCTTATATGTCAAAGTACAGCGTAAAAGAAGAAGACCTGTGTGAAGTTGCCGTGAAAAACCACTATTACGGTTCATTTAACGAAAAAGCTCAGTTCAGGAACAAGATAACTGTAGAAAAATGCATGTCCTCCCCTTACGTTGCATGGCCTCTGAAACTTTACGATTGCAGCCCGATAACTGACGGTGCAGCAGCTGTCCTTATTGCCAGCGAAGATTTTATAAAAGAACACAAATCAGAAACCGCGTGGATAAGCGGCATAGGGTATGCAACTGGAACGGCGAACCTTAGCAAGAGAGATGACTTTACAGGACTTGAAGCAGCAAAAAGGGCGGCGCTTCAGGCTTATGCCAGAGCTGGACTAGATCCGGAGAAACCAGCTTCGCAGCTTGATCTGGCTGAGGTACACGATTGCTTTACAATTGCTGAAGTGATGGCATACGAAGACCTTGGTTTTGCAAAAAAAGGAGAGGGAATAAAGCTTGTAAAAGAAAAACAGACGTACAAAGGGGGGCTGATACCTGTAAACCTTGACGGAGGACTTAAAGCAAAAGGCCATCCCATAGGTGCTACAGGAGAATCTATGATAGCAGAACTCTATCACCAGCTCTTGGGTAAAGTAAAGGGAGAAAGGCAGACAGATATAAAGAAAGGGAGAGCTTTAGCACATAACGTAGGCGGAACAGGGCATTATGCTTATGTAACTGTGCTTTCGCTTGAGAAGGGTGAAGTTGCATGAGCGACGAAACTGAAAAACTTGAAGAAGCTGCTGAAGAGTCAAAAAAGAAGCTTGGATCCCCAATAGTTACTGATCAGAAGACTTTGAGCTCGTTATGGTTTGACCAGAGGGAACTGAACGTCAGGTACCTTGTAAGCGTTGAGAAGATCAAAAAATTCTACGAAGAAATTTCAGCGGGAAAGGTCATGGCTACAAAATGCGCAAAATGCGGTGAAATTTACTTTCCTCCACAAAGCTACTGCAGCAAATGCGGTTCAGATTCAATGGACTGGATTGAGCTTTCCGGAACAGGAGAGCTTTTAACGTATACTGTAATAAACGTAAAACCCCAGAGCTTTTCGCATTACCCTGATTACGTAGTTGGAATAGCCAGAATGCCTCAGGGAGTTAACGTGCTCGCATGGATTGATGGTGACACAGGTAAACTTAAGGTCGGAATGAAAGTGCGACTAGAAGTAAAGAAGAGAGATCCTGAAGGGTACTTGACCTACTGGATCAAACCGGAATAATTTGCTCAACATGCCGCAAACGCTTCCAATTTATATCTATGGAAATATTATTGAGTTTAGTTCAAAATAGGCTTCTGTAAGAACGATTTTTTACTGAATCATATTGTAGCGGATAATGCCTCGGCTTTTTTCCTGTTTACCAATACCCTCAGCGAAGCTTTTTTAACTAATAGTTTAAGTTTTGTTCCTCGGTAAAGCTCCCCATCTATCTCAAAATCAACCGTTCCTGCGTCTAAAATTGCTTCTGAACACACGAGGTGCTTGCCATAGCCTTTCTCAATATACGACCCATCGTAAATTGTCCTTACTTTCTGAATTGTTGAAAGCGGCCCATATGGATTTATTATATAAATATCCAGCAGACCATCGTTGAGATAAGATAATGGAGCGACTTTTATCCCTCCTCCAAGGTACCTTCCGTTGCCAGCTATAAGTTCAATAGTTCGTGAACCTGATTTTTTACCATCACAACTTACGTTTGCGTAAAAACGCTTGACCCTCAAAAGCATAAGGAAGAGCCCGACTTTTATTGCTGTCTGCCCCATTCTTTTGTGGGATTCAAGAAAAGCACTTATTCGTGGCCCTACTCCTATGTCAAAGGCGTTGACAAAATACCTTATAACTCCGGGACCTTCTAGAAGCACTGCATCCAGATCAGCTACATTAAAATCTCTTAGAGCACTATAAAGTTCCTCCCAGCTCCCTATACCTATAGATCTACCGTAATCTTTCCCAGTACCCATAGGGCAATATACCAATACGCGTTTTTTATCTGATCTAAGAATGCCGTTTGCTACTTCGTTGAATGTGCCATCACCTCCGCAGCTAAATATGACATCCGCGTTTGCTTTTAATGCGAGTTCTTCAGCATCACCTTTTGTGTTTGTATAAAAAATCTCAGAACTGGCAAATTTATCCTTTATCAGCTTTATGTGCTCTTCAGAGAAATCTCCTGACCGCGGATTAGCAATTATTAATGTCTTCATTTTATATACTATTAAGTGTTAATAAACTATTTTTGCTTTTAAAATTTAATCAAAACGTAAATTTTTTATTCGTAAACCTTTTCTTCTTTCAGATCAAAGTCAAGGGCGTCTAGTTCAACCTTCCTCTTTGTAGAAAAATATTTAGGATCCTTTATTTCCTTTATAAATTCATGCTGTATTATCATCTTCATAACCTCGTTGGTTCCTGTCCAGATCATGCCGAGCCTTGAATCTCGTAATAATCTTTCTATAGGATATATAGTCGTGTACCCTATACCCCCAAGAACCTGCATCGCGTCATTTACAGCTTTCCACATAACTTCTGTAGAGTTGAGCTTTGCCATCAAAACGAGCTTTCTAATATAAAAATACGGAATCTTCTTCTTTTTAAACAAATCCGCTGCTTTGCTGGCCGTATAAACTAGAGAAGAAACCTCATGTATTGCCGTTAAAGACTCAGTTATCCTGAAGCTTACACCTTCGTGCTTAATGATTTTGCTTCCGAAGGCTTCGCGTTTTGTAGCATAATCTGCTGCTATTTCGATGGCGGCCATCGCTACACCCACAGAACCGGTTGCTGTCGTCAGTCTTTTAGGTATCATCATTATGTTGAAGACATCATAGCCAATATTAACACCGCCTTTTACATTATCTTCTGAAAGCTCCACGTTGTCGAAAACTATCCTCGCTGTACCTCCACATTTTGTCCCCAAGACACCGTATACTGTTTCCGCTTTAACCCCTAGAGTATTCCTGTCTACTATAAAGGCTGTTATACCTTTGTTCTGGGTTTTGCTGCAGGATCTGTAACTGCATAGGTAACGAAGAAATCAGCCCCAGTGCAGCCCACTACGAACCTCTTCTGGCCGTTAAGCACGAACTTAGAATTGCGTTTTTCAGCCCTAGTTCTCATCATACCGAACAGGTCTGAACCGCCGGTCGGCTCGGTTATAGCTTCAGCACCGTGTTTCTCTCCTGTTGTTATGCCACTAAGGTACTTCTCCTTCTGCTGTTCAATGCCGAATTTGTTAATTGGTTCTCCAACAATCGAGCCAAGCGAATACATGCAACTCAAAGTGAAACCTAATAACCCATTTCTTCAACTGCTGGCATTTCAGCTACTCATGAAGCATTTCTTCCCCCGTATTTTTCTGGAAATCTCAGCCCTGCTATATGCCTCTCTGCTACCATTTTTATGAAATATCTAGGAAACTTAACTTCTTCCCTTTCCATCTTCCTTATAAGTTCGTGAGGTACTTCTTTTACAACCTTTATTACATCATATTTTATTTCTTTTCCTTTTCATCAAGGAAAATCTTATCAAGGAAAATGTCCTCCAAATTTTATCATAAAAATTATGGTCTAATTATATTTAAGTGTTCAAGAACTAACCCTAAACTTCATATGTAGCGCTTTTTAAACTTTATTTGCCGCTTGTAAGCTTTAATTAGCTAATTGTTTAGCTGTCGACTGTGTATTTGTCATTCTGGAGAAACAAAGCTTTAGTTTAGAAATCTTTATAAATATATTATAATATTTTATATTATTGTTTTGGTTCATACTTTTTTAAAATCTCTAAATTTTTTAGAAATTGGTTTTTATTAGCAAGCAATTTAATTTTAAAAAAATTTAAATATCATAAATGCGTTAATTTTCAATATTAATGAGAAATGTTGTTGATACGCTTATAACTCCTGGGTATGTTTCTTTAATTGAAGGTCCTCCTGGGATAGGCAAGACCTTTTTAGCACTTAAAGCGTGTTCCTTAAGAGATAAATGCACTTACATATCCTACGCAGACCCAGAAAGCTCTCTCAGGGAAAAGATGAAGTTCGTTGCCCCTGATTATAAAGGAAAACTAAACGTTGTAAGCGCTATGAGCGGTTCCGTTGAGACAGTTTACTCTGAGATACTTAACGCTCTTTCAGAAGGCCAGTTAGTAGTTGTTGACACTTTAGATGCGATGTTCTTTGGATTGAAAGACGAAAGCGCTGTAAGGCCTTTCTTACAGCTCCTCTATGGCTCAGTTAAAGGGAAAAGCTCTTCAATGATACTTATAGCGGAAGGCCTGAGCCCTGCTGCCGAGCACATAAAGTTTGTTTCTGATGCTATAATAAGCCTCAGCTTTGAGAACGTTTTGGGACAGAACGTAAGGGCATTAAGGATATTAAAGGACAGGGACCATCCAGTCGAGCAGCCATTATACTATATAACGCTAAAAGACGGGCTTAAAATACTCGAGCCCCTTTTTATGCTTAAAAGACCATTGCTCGGAAAGTTCAGCTCTTTAATAAGGCCTCCTAGTTTGCAACCTGAACTTGTTAAATACCTTGGTAATAGGGTTCTTATAGAGCTTGATATGAGCGTTGAGGACGTCAGGGGTTCATTGCTCAGGAAGATGCTCATAGCCGATTACATAAAGATGGGTTACAAGGTTAATTATTTAATTGGGCCTAATGAGAACAAAGAGTCGTTCTTAAAAGATATTAAGGCTTTAATAGAAAACATAACAAGCCTTAATGTTTTAATACCTATGCATAAAGATTATGGGTATAAAGCTGATAAAATACCTCGGTTGCAAAAAAACTATGAAGAAAAAGTGGTCAATGTGATCAACCTGCTGGCTGATGAAGATTTTGCAATAAAAGAACCTGTAGAATATGAGCTTTATGTAAGGGAAAGCGTGAACAGAGATCGCAAGTTTAACAGAACGGGTTTGATATTTGGTTATACAAATCAGCAAGCTATTAAAATTGAGCAAAAATATGCTAACGTCTTTTTACGCGCAACAGTTACCGATGGGTTCTTTTTTTTAAGGAGCATAAGACCGATAGGGCCGTTATTTTTCGTTGATCTGAAGCACGAAGTTGGAAAGATAGACTTTATAGAGGTGGTATAATACGGTAAAGAAAAACGATAAAAATTTAATAAAAAAAATTGTCGAAGAGACGCTTACAGAATATGGAGGGGAACCTGTTAAGAATGCGGTTCTCTTTCATTTTAAGCATATTCATAACGTAACCTCCGGAGATGTTATTGATAAACCGGAAGAGTTCGTCAAGGCACTGAACGACATATACGGTCCCTTCGAAAAGATAATCGAAAGAGAACTCTGCAGAAAAATATCTGAAAAATACGGAGTAGACTATAAAGGACAGAGTATAGTTGAGCTTGCAAAAGAACTAAAGCGTTTTAAATAAATAATGAAGTATCTTTTATACATTACTGATTATGATTCTGATAGATACATCTAAAGACTATCTTCCTAGTAATAGATCTAATCAAAAATAGATCTAATCAAATAAAGTTAATAAAAATTATCGTTGAGATCATTTATGGGATTACGCTTTTGATTTAAGCCTACATTTAAAATCTAAGCATTAGCTGTAATATCACAATACTTTAAAAAATTAGTTTTTGTAAAAAAAATAAAAAATTAAGAGACCTTTGCAGCTTCTTCCAAGCTTTTTTTCGCTAATTCCGGTCCAAGGGCTATTTCCGCAAGAGCTCCGATAAGCATCACTATGCCCGTTATTACAAATATTGGTAGAAGCCCTGAAACCTTTCCAACAAAGGAAGCTAACGCAAAAGGAGCTATAATTCCTCCTAAACGCCCGAAGCCTACTGCAGTCCCCATTGCCGAACCCCTTGCCTTTGTCGGGAACATTTCTCCTATTTGCGGATAGAGTACACCCGCTGCCGCATATACGAAGAAATAGAGAAGGACAAGCAAAACAAGGAAAGCTGAAAATGATATAATAGTTACTATAAGCCCTATTATGATTGAAAGTATACCGCCTAATCCATAAGAAAGTGTGATAGTTGGTCTCCTACCTATGACATCAAGTGCCCAAGACATTACGAAGACTCCTACTACTCCTGCCCCTGTCATTGCTGCAAGGAACAGTGCAACCTTTGACCCGGGAAAATCGTAGACCTTTGTCAGCACAAGCGAGATGACTGAAAAAGCTGAATAGTATGGCCAGGTTTCCGTAAAGTTGAGCGTCCAAGCGAGGATAAGCCTTTTCTTATACTGCCCGAAAAGCCTCCTGTATCCTCCTGCCTCTGAACCCTTGCTAAAGTCTAGCTCTATTGGTTGCACAGGTTCGAGCTTTATGCCTTTATCAGTAGCGTGTTTCTCAACCCCCTCAGCTATTTTTTCTGCTTCTTCTACCCTTCCTTTGGACAACAGATACCTAGGAGATTCAGGTAAACCTATCCTTCCAATATAAATGGCAGCTGCTATCACGACTCCAATAAGAAATGCTGTACCAACTGCAATAGAAGTAGGCAATAAAGAAAGCAACAAAGCGGCGACCAGTGAAGCTACAACTGTTCCAAAATCAAATAAAACAGCGTTACCTGTTCCGGTAAACAACCCTCTAATCTTTGCCGGAGTGAACTCCTGAAGCGCAGCTATAGAAGCCCCAAATTCACCCCCTACTCCAAAACCAGTTACAGCTCTTAGTGTTACAAACAGGGGGTAGTTTAGGCCGTGTACAATAAATAGTATTCCTACAAGTACATCGCCTGTCATTATTATGGCTAAACTCGTAAGGAATAGCGTTTTCCTTCCCTTATTGTCGGCTAAGTATCCAAGTATTACAGCACCAAAAAGTTCCCCTATCAAAAATATTGGCGTAACAGCAAGAGCCTCTAAAGTACTTAAATGTAGTATTTTTTCAATAGTTCCAAGCTGGGTTCCTGCGATGCTTACAGTGAAGCCTTCTAAAAATAGCCCGCTTCCTAGGATGAAAAGGATATAATAGTGCCATCGTGTCAGAGGAACTCTGTCAAGCCGAGGAGGAATGTCAGTTACTACCTTTCCTTCTTCCTGCTTTGTCATAAAGTAGTTGTATGGCTTCTCACATATAAATTTATTCTTTTTGATTTATTATAAGTTAAAAATATACTCTAAATGTTTAACAGTTTTTCTGTTTTTCTATCATAAAACAGCATCTTTTCTTCCACAAACTTTACTTTTATCTCCATGCCAGCTTCTAGCTTTATAAGCCCTGTATACTGTACTGTAAGCTCTACGCTCCCTACCTGTATATCAAGGTAAGTAACTGCTCCCATTGGTTCTACATTGTTTATTTTGGCGTTAATGCCGTCGTCTTTTACGAGCGTTATGTGTTCAGGCCTTATCCCAAGGATTACATCATATTCATTTTCAAATTCTGTATTTATTAGCTGAACCGAAAAATCTTCGCTTACAAATCTCCAGGAAGACCCATCTTTTACAAGTTTCCCAGGTATCATATTCATAGCGGGAGACCCTATGAATCCAGCAGTAAATATATCCTTGGGTTTAGTATAAAGCTCATAAGGATCGCCTACCTGTTTGATAATCCCCTTATCAAGTACAGCTATAGTTGTCGCAAGCGCCATGGCTTCTGATTGATCGTGAGTTACAAAAACAGTTGTTACGCCAACCTCTTTTTGCAGGGACCTAAGAAAAGATCTGGCTTCAACTCTTAGTTTTGCATCAAGGTTGCTAAGAGGTTCATCAAGAAGAAACACAGATGGCTCTCTTACTAAAGCTCTTGCAAGAGCAACCCGTTGCTGCTGCCCACCGCTTAACTCTCTCGGTTTTTTGTTAAGTATGTCTTCTATGTGTAATATTTTTGCTATTTCAGAAACCCTGCTTTTTATAGCATCTTTACTGTATCCCCTTACCTTTAAAGTAAGAGCTATGTTATCAAACACGTTAAAATGCGGGTACAGTGCGTAGTTCTGAAAGACCATAGCAACATTCCTATCTTTTGGGGGAACGTCGTTAACCTTTTTCCCTCCTATATAGATTGAACCTTCTGTTATATCTTCAAGCCCGGCTATTAGCCTCAACAGGGTAGTTTTTCCAGAACCGGATGGACCTAGCAAAACGAAAAACTCTTTAGGTTTTATTGTAAGGTTTACGTTGTCTAGCGCAACAAAGTTTCCGAACTTCTTCGTTACGTTTTCAACAATAACTTCCGACATTATTCCTTCACTGCCCCCATTGTCCATCCTTTTACAAGATACTTCTGAGCATATATGCCCAAGATTATAGAAGGCAACATTACGATAACCCCGGCTGCAGCCAGCCCGCCCCAAGCGAAGCTCTTTTCTATAACAATAAAGTCAGTTAAATAAAGTGGTACAGTCTGAGCTCCTGTAGGGAACGGTGTATAAGTTAGAACCAACGCATAAATGAACTCATTCCAAGCGTTAATAAAGTTCAGTATTATCGATACCATTATTCCCGGTATAACCATCGGCAACGCTATTTTATAAAATGTGCTAAAGGCCGAGAGACCATCTATGCTTGCGGCTTCTTCAACGCTTTTGGGAATGTCGCTGAAGAATCCCATAAGAAGCCAAGTAGAAAGGGGAGCCGTAAAGCTTATATATACCAGAATAAGCCCCCACCACGTGTTTATCATGTTCAACTTAGTAATTATTACGTAAAAAGGTATTATGAACGCAGCTTCAGGTATCATCATCATGAAAAGTATCAACCTCGCAAACCATACGTTCTTCAGGTATCTAGTTAATGCATATGCTGCCGGTGCACCTATTACAAAAGTACCTATTAGTGATGAAGCCAAAGCTATTATGGTGCTGTTTATAAGCCAAGGGAAGCTACCGAACGCTGTTTGGCTAACTTCTCCAAATGTCGTCCCTGGAGTGTAGAAATTGCTAAAAGTTATCTTAGTAGGAAAAAAGACGGGAGGTATAGTAAATATTTCAGAATTTACCTTAAGAGCCGTTATCACGGTCCAGTAAATAGGGAAAAGCGCAAAAAACGAAAAAATTATCAGGAGAATAAGGAGAAACGCATCTAACTTCTTCAATAGCTTTCACCTCATTTCTTTATTCCCAAGTATTTTTCAACTGAAGACAGCTTGAGTATCGCATATACATAAATTCCTATTATGACAAGGAACAAAAGTGATAACGCTGAAGCGTAGTTTAAGTTAAAGTATGTAAAGGCTACCTTATAAATATAAAAGCTAAGTATATATGTTGAAAATCCGGGTCCTCCGTTTGTCAAGACATAAACTAAAGTAAAACCCTGTAATATTCCTATCGAGTTCAAAAGAAATGCTATAATCATAATAGGCCTTATTGAAGGAAGCGTAATGTACCTGAAGGTTTGAAACCTGCTCATGCCGTCAATTGATGCTGCCTCATAATACTGTTTTGGAACAGATTGCAGGCCCGCGTATATTATCAAAAAAACAAAAGGTATGTACTCCCAAGCATTTGCCAAAATTATGGTTGGCATTGCTAGGTTCATGCTACCTAGCCAGTTTAGGTTCATATCAAGCATATAATCAACGGGTCCATATGTTGGATTAAATATTATTAGCCACATTAGAGCAATAACTATTGGCGATATTGTCAAAGGTATATAAAGAATAGACCTGAATGCGTTTTTCAATCTTCCTGTATAACTGTTCAGAATTACAGCTGCTATAAACCCAGCTGAGAACTGAACCGCTACCGAACCGATAAAATAATACAAAGTATTTATCAATGAATCATAAAGTATCGGGTCCCTTATCATGTTTTCAAAATTTATGAAAGAAAATGCGCCTGAAGCGCTAGTAAAAGAATACTTAAATAAAAGGTATATGGGATAAATAAAAAATATCAAAAAATAAATTATTAATGGCGCTGCGAAGACTAGTCCTATCTTTATCACCTGATTTCTGTTCATGATGGACCGGCGTATATCTTGAATCCCTGTGTTTCAGCGTAAGACGTTATCGAGCTAGCTGCCTGGGCTACTGTTATCTTGCCAGAAGCTATTAAAGGTATTTCTCCCTGTAAATATGACAGTAACGGAGGCCAGTTTGGCAGGTTGGGTTCTCCCTGTACAGCGTTGCTAAGGTAATTTTCCATTGCCGTAAGATCTGAAGCAGGGAATATGCCGTGCTGTATGCCGTAAGCGAACATTGAATACCTGAAAGGTAGAAGATCGTCCATCGTCATATAATAAACAGACGCGTTCTCGCTGGTGGCGTACTCAAGGAAAGCCAAGGCTAGCGGAAGGTTCTTTGTATATTTATAAACTCCGAAAGCTACACCCCCGAGGTTGCTAACTCCACCTACAAAAGTCTTTGCAATAGCCCACTGCCCTGCTATGGGAGACTTTTGCAATGACAGCATTGCAGGCGTCCAGTAAAGCATCATGGGTGCAACGCCCGTTGCAAATGTTTCAGGAGTGGTTAGGAATCCACTGTTGAATTCATTTGCGCTATCATTCTCAAGTGCGGCAAAATCGTTAAGTGTCTGAACAAATATTGTTGTATTTGTCAAGAGCTGCCCGTTGCTTGTAAACAATTCACCGTAGGGAGGAGTTACCTGTCCATAAACGCTGTCCATACTGACTCGAGGAGCCGCAAACAGAGCAGTTAACGTCTCAGTCATGTCGTCCGCTACAGCGTCGTTCATCATGACTATGCCATATTTTGCACCGTGCTGTCCGTTAAAGAAGTTAGCTATGTCAACTAGTTGTTGAAGTGTTATTGTCTGGTTTCCTGGGTTGGGTAGATTATAGCCATATTCTTGTTTGAAAAGCATTTGGTTTGTTGTGTTTGTAAAATAAGAAGGTATGTAATAAAACATCATAACGTCTCCAAGATAAGGAATAGCATAAAGTGTGTTACCAAACTTAAACTGATTCAGCATAGAGGGCAGTATGTCTGACCAGTTATATGATGAGGGAAAGTATTCAGGATTGTTAGTATAAGGTGTTAAGTTGAGGAGATAGGGTTCAAGTTTTCCGAGCCAGCCTATATTCGGAAAATATATTATATCATAAGCGTCCTGATTTTCACTGAACGCTGTAAGATAGTCAGTAAGCGCGTTGCCAAAAGAAATTGAGACTATGTTGATTGTGACGCCAGGGTGCTGAGCCTCAAAGTTCTTTGCTATCTGTTCAAGCGCCGCGTCGTTTTCTCCGGCTTGTGCAACGACCGTTATAGATCCAGTTAACACCGGCGCAACTGGTTTTTTAGGTAATGTTGTAACATAGTATTCGTATCCACCTGCAACGGCTATTATCACTATTATGATAATTATTATTGCAGCATTTGTCATCTTACTTATACTCTTTAACCTTTTATGCTGCATTTTAATTCAATTAAAAAAACACATTTATATACTTTTTTTTAACAAGAAACAAATTATAGTTTATTTATAAAAAATCAATAAGAGCGCGCAGATTCGATATGTTTATAGACAAAAAAATTGTAAATTTTAGTAATTTATTTACGATATAAGTACTATTAAACATTTTAGGTAAAAATTTATTTTATACTGTTGTTTGTCATAATATTAATTACAAATTAAAAGATGTTGGTCAAATAAGAACTTCAAGTAAAAGTTAAGGTGCGGATCGCATCTATCAGTTTT
>ERZ1669251.244-NODE-244-length-16322-cov-4.172496_pt1 | contig 16322 bp, 17 predicted proteins | sample MGYA00579294_ERZ1669251 | MGnify/ENA primary metagenome ERZ1669251 (study PRJEB41166, sample SAMN08046056) | hot springs metagenome | biome: hot spring; feature: acid hot spring; material: thermophilic sediment; isolation source: thermophilic sediment from acid...
TTACTTAAGTCACCGCTAAGCATCTCAATAACACTCCCCCTAGCCTCAATAAAGCCCATTAGCCTAGAGTAAGCCTTGTCAAGAGTCCTAAACCCTTCACTCCACCAAGCCTCACTCCAATACTCCGCACCATCAACCCTAGGCTGACACTGAGGCATACATGTATGTAAGTGCTCTAAATAATATAGAATAAGAGGGGCTTAGCCATGGGTGGTGGGAAGTGTCTGTACTTACTGGTGTTGGATTACTTAAGGAGTAGGCCTAGTGCGACCTTTGGTGAGCTTTGTAGGTTGATTGGAATGGCTAGGGGTGCTTGTGGTAATTACCTAAGATACCTTATTGAGAGGGGTTGGATCGAGAGGATTGATGTTGGGGTTTATAGTATTACTGAGGAGGGGTTAAGGATCCTTGAAAATGAATACTCCAAACTCCACATCATTAAAGAGGCCTTGAAGCAATACATCCTAATAATGTCTGATGATGCTGGGACTATTGATGCATTCATTGTTGAGCTTGAGGCTAAGCTAAGAATAGACGTCAACACCCTAATTAACCACCTAGGCTGGCTTAACCAAAATGCCGGATTCGTTGAGCTTAGTGGTGTTGATGATGGTTTTGAGGATAGGTTTAGGGAATCTGCCATTAAGGGCTTCAATAAGCTACACTACGTGGTTAATGGCAACCACTTCTTTAACATCTTCGACCCACCGGGCTACAACGTAATAGTTAGGCTGGATGGCGATGGCTCTGGTATTGGCGTGTGGACTGGTGTCCTTGGGCCACACGAATTCTTCAACATCTACAAGCCACTCGAAGGAGACCTCATGGTTAGGTTAGCCATAGCCTACTCGGCATACTACATGCATTTATTAGACTCAATGATTAGGGTTAGGCTAGGCTCGAGGCTATTCGTTAAGTCCATAATGATTCTTAAGGCTGGTTCAAGTGGTGAGGAGATTAAGGATGTTAGATATGCGGCTACTAGGAGTGGCTACGATGTTGAAGCCCTAATCAACGACCTAATAAACGCGCCTAAGGGTGAGGATTTACCCAATATAGAGTAACGCCTCCACAGTCTCTATGTCCACATTACTGAAGTGAATACGTAATCCATTAAGTAAGGAGGGGTTTAAAATCCTCAGGTTTATTAATTAACAATGTCAATAACCCTATCGCCAACAGTTATGGAGTTGCTGAGGAGGTTAGCCGGTGATAGGGATGTTGAGGAGTTTATTGTTGACCTAATTGCCGAGAGGCTTTACCCTCCGCGGAGGGTTGAATTGTACCTTAAGCTTCATGAGGATTACCTTAGGGCTGCTGAGGAGCTTTACGCGAGGGGTGACCTGGCCCAGGCTGGCGAGAAGCTTTAGGGTGCTGTTACAGCGTTGTTAAATGCCATTGCTGAAACCCATGGCTGGGAGCACTACAGCCATAGGGACTACGACGCAATAGTTGAAAAATTATGTAGGGAAACCAGGGACAAGTCCATACTCATCAACTTTAGAATGGCCGAGGGTTTACACGCAAACTTCTACCACAATTTAATGATAAAGGAGAGCTTCGATATACATAGAGAGGCCATGCTGGTGTTAATTAATAAATTGAAAGAAATACTCGAATCGAAATAGAATTCAACGATTACTCGGCACTTGTTTTTACCAATGTGTATACCATGTTGGCTTACCTCCATGATCCACCTATTTTTTGGCCATCACCGCTCCTACCCTTGAGGACTAGCCCATAACCGTATGCATAATGCCTCGTGAGCGTATTCATGGTCAATTCCTAGTATGGTGCGGGGGGTGGGATTTGAACCCACGCAGGCCTACGCCAACGGATCTTAAGTCCGCCCCCTTTGACCAAGCTCGGGCACCCCCGCTTGTGTTTACTTAATTGACCTTATTTTTTAAGCGTTTCTCCACTTCCTGTGATCAACTTAGGAAAGCACCAGGCGTATTAGTATCTCGATTCTTGGTGGTGTGGCTTTCACAGTGTATTGGGTAATATTCACTTACTGCGTAGAATGAGTAGCATTAAGCCCATCATCTTAATTAAGTCACCTATCAGCGATACGTAAGCATCCTTAATCAGTATTAGAGGTAATCCCACAGTGAACAAGAATGCACCCCAGAAGAATGCATGTGCTGCAGGTCCATTTATGCTAAGGAGCCTTAAGTAAAGTGATACGCCAGCTATAGGCTCTAGGAAGTAACCTAGTACCACTAATTCAGCGCCGAGGAATTTATGCTCAGTAAGTAGTATTAAACCCACTAGGGTTATTGCTAATGCTAAGGGGACAGTGTACACCATTAATTGCCTAACCCTCAGTTCAGCTGATACGTATGATACGTACGCTGCTATACCCATTATCCATAATATCCACATTACTGAGAGAACCCATGGTAAGTATATAGCCTTAAGCCCATTTAATACTAGTTCAGCAAGTACAGCAAGTATTAGTATGGCAGCTGCTAGGCTTATTGAATTACCTAATTGGAGATATGCATCATTATTAGCCATTTCACCTACCTATATTCCACTGCCCTTTAAATACCTGCTGAGTTAAGGAGTGAATCATCATAAGGAACCCCGGTTAGGGGTTTGGTGATCGGCGCCGTATACTTGACCGGGCTATACTACCGGGGCTAACAACCACTATGTACCTGGCTTAAATAAGCTTTCCGCAATGTTAATGCTTAATAGGGTTTAGGTTCAGAGACCTCATGGCTACTATTTACCTAGTTAGGCATGGTGAATCAACACTGAATAGGGAGGGGATATTGCAGAGTAGGGACATTAATGTAGGGCCATTAACTGAGAAAGGCAGATTAGAGGCATTATGCGTAGCTAGGTTTCTTAAGAATAATACTAAGGGGATAAGTAGAGTTATTGCATCCCCACTTCTTAGGGCTAGGGAAACCGCCAGTATTATTGCTGGTGAAATTAAGGTTGACTTAACAATTGATGAGAGGGTTAGGGAAGTTGAAATGGGTAAGTGGGAGATGATGAAGATTAATGATATAGGGCCTGGTTTCCTCAAATACTCAAGGAACCCGCTCAAATACCCACCACCTGGTGGTGAGGATGCTGAGTCAGTCTTAGGTAGGATGATTAATGTAATTAATGAGGCGAAGGAGAACATTGTAGTGGTTTCCCATTATCAACCTATAGCATCATTAATTACCCATGTAGTGGGTTCAAGCCAGAGCAACATTTATAGGATTAGGATCGATACTGGTTCAGTGTCGGCTATTTTTAAGGACGATGAGTGGGGTGATTGGAGGGTCTTATTCATCAATATTAAGCCATTTAATTTTCTAAACTGCAAATAAATTATTCTATTCTTAGCAATTGAAATATTGCATTATATTTATAAGGATATTATTAATTAAAGATAATGCTTTTAAATTAGTTAAAAACAGTAGATGCATGGCTATTGAGTATGTATGCCGCTGGTGCGGTTTCATACTGTATAAGGGTGATAAGCCTAAGAGTGCAGAGGATGTGGCTAGGTATTGGGGTGGTAAGTGCCCAAGGTGCTTAAGCCCCATATCGAAAATACCTCATAAGATTGAGGTATTACCCGTTAGGAAACCCATAAGTGAGTCTTTAAAACGCTAATTAACGCTATCTTCATTATGGTTAAAATAGCTCTCATAGGGTTTGGGAATGTTGGTAAATCCTTCACAAGGATACTAGTAAACAGGGTTACTGAATTAAATAAGCTAGGGCTAGAACCCTGCGTAATAGGCATACTTGCATCGAGGGGTGGTTTAATTAATGATGAATGCATAGGCAGTAGAGCACTCATTGACTTAACCAATAAGGGCGTATATAGTGCACCTAACTTCAAGACAATTGAGCTAAGGGACTTAATTAACCTTAAACCAGATGTTGCAGTAGTATCAATACCGCCAAGTTACCATACCGGTGAACCAAATTTAACAATATACAGGCTACTGATAAGTGAGGGTATATCAGTGATTACTGCGGATAAGACAGGCTTAGCCTTGGCTTACGGGGAGTTAATTAATGAAGCTAGGAATAAGAGGGTATACTTAGGCTTCACGGCTACCGTAATGGCTGGTACACCTGTAATTCAACTGCTCAAGGGATTAAGGGGTAGGATCATTAAAAATATTGAGGGCGTATTGAACGCTACGTCGAATTACGTCCTAACCCTTGTGGAGAATGGGTTAACCATGAGTGAGGCTATTAAAAGGGCTATTGAGGAGAAGATAGCTGAACCAGACCCAGCAATAGACCTAGGTGGCTTGGATGCTGCAGCTAAGGCAACCATACTGGCTAACGTTATGGGCATTAATGCGAGTTTAAGGGATGCTGATGTACAATCAATGTTAAACCTAAAGGATGATTACATTAAGGAGAGCGCCAGGAAGGGTATTAGGATTAAGCAAGTGGCTTCAGTGGATTTAACTAGGAGGTTAATAAGTGTCAAGCCCATGGAAGTCCCAGCAAGTAGCGTTATTGGCTCCATTACTGGCAACTATAATGCATTAATCATTAAACTCAATGATGGGAAGGAAATAACCGTCATAGGTCCAACAGGCCCAGCTGAGGCAACGGCTGAAGTAATGTTCAGTGATTTACTTGAATACGCAGACTCATGTTTAACTATGGGAAAGCGTATTAAGGGCTAGGCTACTAATGTAATCTAAGTGATGTGGATCTCGAGTCCTGAGTAAATGAGGAAGGCTCGCATGGCTGACTCTCAAATTAAGCATAATTAAGCTAACCCTAGCCTACCAAGGTTCGCTCTTAAGGCCAAGTAGGTATGCGCCAGCATTTGTGGCTAGGGGAATTGGGGGGGTTATGATTATTGCAGCCACTGCTACTGGAGCAGGTAAAATGCTTGGGTTAATTAAGTATAGTGCAAGTAGGGAGGCTAGGAGGAAATCAAGCTGATCCAGTAATGGGGCTGGTTCACCCCTCCTTAAGCCAAGCCTCCTCTTAATGAAGGCACCCAGCATATCACCTAGGAGCGCAGCCACTGACATTACGAAGGAATCAAGCATGGTAGGGTACTTAAGTAGTGGTGTAGTTAATGAACCAATAACGTAAACCACAAGGTAACCACCCAGGGTTCCTAGGGTAACACCCATCATGAACCCTTCATAGGTTTTACCATCCCCCAGAACCCTCTTACCATCCTTAAGAGACTTATTGAAGTCAATTGGATGAAGCCTACCCTTGAAAACCCTCTTGGCTAAAACCGGGGTTGCATTAGCCACGTAGGGTGGCCATATTATGAGTAAGGCTTGGGCAATCAATAGGCCGATGTTCATGTTAATCCATCGGCCTCTCATGGAATGCCGTTAAGTGAGCTAAGGCTGATGACCTATACTTAAACACTCTACCACAGGCTAGGCAAACCCAAAGTATTACACTACCCTTCCTGAAGCCTGCAATCATGTGTTCCTTCATATGTCTCATGGCTTGTCCCTCACCTTGAACCTTAGCTTGGCAAATATCACACGTGTAGTTCTTTCCACCAACCTTAAGGTGCTTCCTCATGTGTGTTGCAATGGATTCAATAGGTACCTTCTGCCCACACTTAGGGCACGTTACCTCAGTAGGTTGAGGTACGGTGGAGTAGTCTAGCTTCAATCCCTTTACATCACCCATGTAGTTACATATGGGGCAAACCACCACCTTTAAAGGCGCATAAGCCGCCTCAGCCATGGTTCACCATTTTCCCTTAACCTTTTTAAGCATTAAACTCCGCAGTGAACCCTAGGTGCCTTACCCTTAATCAGTATTGTTGCAACTATAGCCCATATGTCAATAATTACTATACCATATGTCTCAAGAAGGGCTGTTGAGGGCCATTTAATTAGCAATGCCGGTACTGGGGCTATTAAACCAAGCAGTAGGAGTGGAATACCGTAGTTAAGTCTTCTACTCAATACTAGGCCAATGCTCCAAACAACAACAGCTAAATCCATTTGCGTGAAGAACCATTCAGAAACGAAGGTGTGGGGGTAAGTGCCTTCATGAAAAATACCTATTAGGGCAAGGAAAATAGAGGCAATAGTGACAAAGGAGGAACCCATTACCTCAACTTTATTTTCAGAAACAAGCAGTAGGTGAAATGAGAATAAGAGCATTAAGGCTGCCGTTACAACCAAGCCATAATTATACACCCAGTAGTAATTAGCATGAGGATTACCTAAGTCGCTCAGGGCATTACCAAACATGCTGAACCAAGGATTAAGACTAATGCTAACTGCTATAACTACCCAAGCCAATACGGCAGCGGCAATACCCATGTATGTTAAAACACTATTCACAGACACCATGAGTATTCGCTTCAGCTTAACCTTAAAAATATTAATCACACAACTGACCATTTTCATAATGGTTACCAACACTGATTAAGGAAGACATTAATTTTAACTTCATAAGTCCTTTAGAATCATTAATGCCGCAACCATAAAGGAACACGTAATTAACGTAAAATACCCTAAGTTAACTCTAAGATTCTAAACGAACCCAAAGTTTAAATAACCACACTTTAGGTAAGCCAACAATAGGGGCCGTAGTCTAGCCTGGCTAGGATACTCTGGGCGAAAGCCCAGGTCCAGCGGCCTGGGGAACCATCCCCGTGGTACCAAATCGCCGGTGATCCCGGGTTCAAGTCCCGGCGGCCCCATCACCTGCAGGGTGGAACACATTTTGAATTAAACATACCTTTGCAACCGATGATTTTCTAATGTTTAACGTGCTTTCCACACGGCTTCTTCAAGTGTCCCATGGGGCTACTTTAGCGAAATATAAGGTTCATTCAACTAAGTTACCTACCGACTGCGGTGAGGTGTTAGCTTTGCTGGTTCGCTAGTAGGGTTTAGTCCAGTATAATTAGACTTGGCCTTAATAGTTCTCGATAGTTTCCCTTAATGCAGTAAATGCGTTATTAAGTCATTTAAATTCCTCTAGTGAATATTGCATCATTCTCTCAGCGCACTTAATGCTTTTCACAATAGAATCCTAAATTCTAGAATTCTAAGGGTGCAGGGAACGAATGGTATATTTAGGGTAGAAGGCTTTAATGAAGGATGAGTGGGATTTAGTTGAGTATTTAAATAAGCTACTTCATAGTTAGTTGCATGTTTGAGGTTGAGGTTAAGTTTAGGGTGAGTAACGTAGATGATGTTATAAGTAAGTTGAGGGGGTTTGCTACGTATGTGGGTAGTGATGTTGAGGAGGATCATTACTTTAATCACCCCTGCAGGGACTTTGCAGCAACTGATGAGGCTGTTAGGGTTAGGTTATATGGATCAGGTAAGGTAACGGTTACTTATAAGGGACCTAGGTTAGGTGGTGAGGGTAAGGTTAGGGTTGAGTATAATATTGATGTTGACTCGGCCAGCAATACTATAGGCGCCTTGAAGGAGCTTGGCTTTAGGGAGATTGCGGTTATTAGGAAGGAGAGAACTGAGTATACTTACGGTAGTTACACAATATACGTGGATAAGGTTAATGGGTTAGGGAACTTCATTGAGATTGAAACCTTAACTAATGACCAGGGTATAGTTAGTGAATTAGTGAAGAGTATTATGAGCTTCGCGGAGAGAGCCCTTGGGGTTAAGAAGGACTCCGTGGAACCTAAAACATACTTGGAACTCATGTTGAGTAAGATAAGCGAGGGAAAATGAATAGGAATGTTAAGGCTCTTGTAGCTTCAAGGATAATTAGAAGCTTCTCCTTTGGCTACTTATCATTCACAATCCCCCTCTACTTAAAGTCCATAGGCTTCAACCCAGCGTTAATAGGGCTTTACTTCATGATTAACTCTATTTCATCATCACTACTAGTGTTAGCTGCAGGCTTCCTAGGGGATCTCTACGGTAGGAGGGATACTCTAATAGCTATGTCATCTCTATTCACTGCTTCAATGCTAATCTATAGTATAACAACTAATAAACTGGCCATATTCATAACCTCAATACTGGGCACTACAGGAGGCGGTGGCCCTGGGGGAGGCGCTGGTGGTGGACCAGTTACGCCGCTTCAAACTTCACTACTAGCTGATAACACGAGTCCAGTTGAAAGAACTAAGGTTTACAGTATTACCACAGCATCATCAACGGCATCATCATTAACTGGAGCGGCATCATCATACTTACTTATCAGCATGGGCCTAGGTGACTTATTTCTATTCAAGCTATCTACGGTACTTAGCTTAGTGTCTCTACTAGTTTTACTAATGGTGAGGAGGGATAGGGGGAGGGTTAATGTTAATTCAATAAGTCAAATACTACCAAGGAGGTCAAGTAGTTCAGTAACTAGGATTGCGATTGCTGGGTCCTTTGGTAGCCTTGGATTAGGTATGGTAACTCCACTACTCCCGCTGTGGTTTAAACTTTATCTGCATGCCACAGAACTCGACATAAACATGATTTACCTAGCCTCATACCTGGCTTCAATGGTTTCCACCCTACTAGCGGACAGGGTGGAGAGAATCATGGGTAGGGTTAAGGCCATATCCATGCTCAGGTCCATTTCAGTAGGCTTATTCATAGTTATGGCTATAATACCCAGCCTAATCGTGGATTCAGTACTTTATGTAGTTAGGGTGGCGCTCTACATGGTTACAATACCCATGAGGCAATCCTTATCCATGGAGGTTATAGCTAGTGAGGAGAGGGCTAGGGGGTTATCCATAACAGGCTTAGCTAGGAGACTACCCTATAGCATAGGCAGTTTCACGGCAGGCGTAATGATGAATGCCTCATTGTTCACACTATCAATGATAACGGGTGGCTTAGTGTCAATGCTTGATCCACTGCTTTACTACATGTTCTTTAGGTCATTCAGAGGGGAGGATAGGTAATGGCATATTAGTTAAGCTTCCTTAAGCATTCTGGCGACGGTCTCCTCAATTCTCTCCCCCGGCTTAACCAGCATCATCAGTTCACTAATGCTACCTTCCCAAACTAATCTACCTCTATTAATCATAATGACTCTATTAGTTAACCTCTCCGCCACAGACATTATATGGGTGGATATGAGCATTGTAGTACCCTCTCTTCTCATGCTTAGTAGTAATTCAACAACGTTCTCCTGGGTTGGAATATCAAGGTAGTTTAATGGCTCATCAAGTAAAAGTACCTTAGGCCTATGGATGATGGCCATGGCTAATGCAACCCTCTGCCTATTACCCCTTGATAGTGATGATGGTCGAACGCTCATTAAGCCATTTAAACCTAGGGTTTGAGAAACCCACTCCACAGCATCCTTAATGTTGCTTAAACCCCTCACTAAACCCACGTACTCTAAATTCTCCCTAACGGTCAGGTTCATGAATGGTGCAGCGTCTTCAGGTAAGTATCCTAGGCATGCCTTAGCTTTCTTAGGTTCCTTAATAACGTCGAAACCACATACTTTAACCACCCCCGAGTCAGATTTAAGGAGCCCAGCAATAATCCTCATGGTGGTTGTCTTACCAGCCCCATTTGGTCCAAGGAGTGCCACTGAATCACCGCACTCCACGCTGAATGTTAATCCATCTAGGGCTCTTACCCCATTAAATGATTTCACCAAGCCCTCAACGCTTATGCAATTCACAGCTAGTCCTCATTAGTATTGTTAAATACTTACCGCGTAGCATGAGGAATGCTTAATTTACCCCCAATCCCCTATCCCTTTAGTGATGAGCACGCTGGTATATGATGAGTGATTAGGGTCAGAGATTCTGATTAGCCATTCAGTATAGGAGAGGTGAAAAGCAATAAAAACTAAGGGCCTGGGCCAATTATGAAATGCCCACTAGGATAGCTGTAGTGGATAAGGATCTTTGCCAACCTAGGAAGTGCAGTCAAGAGTGCATTAGATTCTGCCCAGTGGTTAGGACCGGTAAGAGGGCTATTTATTTTGATGAGCAGCTTAATAGGCCAGTGATAACTGACCTATGCACTGCATGTGGCATTTGCGTAAGGAAGTGCCCCTTTGAGGCAATAACAATAATTAACCTACCCTCTGAGCTTGATGAACACTGTATCCACCAGTATGGGCCAAGTGGCTTTAAGTTGTTTAAATTACCCATGCTTAAGCAGGGTAAAGTAATAGGTATAATCGGCCAGAACGCGCTTGGTAAGACAACAATAGCCAACATACTCGCTGGTTCAATCATACCTAACCTATGCTCAAGTGATGGTAGTAGGGATGAGGTGATCAGGAGGTTTAGGGGCACTGAGCTTCAAACATACTTCACTAGGCTTTACGGTAATAGGCTTAGGGTTATTCATAAGACGCAGTACATTGAGTTAATACCCATGGTGATTAAGGGTAAGGTTAAGGAGGCCTTAATGAGGGTTAATAGTGATGAGGGAAAGGTACTTGAAGTAGCCAATAAGCTTAATTTAACTCATCTACTGGATAGGGACGTCAGTGTCCTCAGTGGTGGGGAATTACAGAGACTGGCTATTGCAGCAGCCATCCTTAAGGGTGGTGATGTCTACATTTTCGATGAACCCACAACCCACTTAGATGTTACCGAGAGGCTTAGGGTGGCTAAGGCAATTAGTGAATTAACTTCAGGCAATAGGTACGTATTAATAATTGACCATGACTTAGCGGTGCTAGATTACTTAGCGGATCTAGTAGTGATACTCTACGGTAAGCCCGGGGCCTATGGTATTGTCTCAAGTATCAAAGGTGCTAAGGAGGGGATTAACGAGTACCTTAGAGGTTACTTAGCCAGTGAAAACATGCTTATTAGGAGGGAGGCAATAGCATTCAAGCCAACACCACCACCAAGAGAGGTTAGGAAGGAGAGGGTTTTAGTGGAGTGGAGTGATGTCACTAAGAATCTTGGTGACTTTAAGTTAATCGCGCGGTCAGGGCAATTAATGAGGGGTGAGGTTGTTGGTGTACTTGGGCCAAATGGTATTGGTAAAACTACCTTTGCTAGAATACTGGTGGGTGAGCTTCAACCGGATGAAGGCGTGGTAATACCTTATGGTGTAGTTAGGATAAGCTATAAGCCTCAGTACATAAGGGATATTGCAATTAAGTACCCTGAATTAACGGTCTCCTCAATGATAGGTAAGGTGGCTGGTGTCGACTATAGGGAGAAGCCTCATTGGCCAGACTTGGCCAATGGCTTACTTTTAACGCCGATAATGGATAAGAGCCTTAAGGAGTTAAGCGGTGGTGAGCTTCAGAGGGTTATGATAGCTGCAGCCTTACTTAAGGATGCTGAGTTATACGTACTTGATGAACCAATGGCCTATCTAGACATTGAGCAAAGGATTAGGACAGCCAGAGTTATTGCAAGGCTAGCTGAGGAGAAGGAGGCTACAGTGCTCTTCATTGAACATGACGTAACTATGCTTGATTACGTAAGCTCATCAGTAATGGTATTTGATGGTGAACCAGGGAAGTTAGGTATGGCTAATTCACCAATCGACCTAAGGAAAGGTATGAACATGTTCTTTAAGGCGCAGGACATAACGTTCAGGAGGGATGCTCACAATGGTAGGCCAAGAATTAATAAGAAGGAGTCGGTAATGGATAGGATTCAAAGAGAGATTGGTGAGTATTACTACTATGTTACTGAGAAGGAGTAGTGCCTAAGTAGGATCATTGGTTTCTCTCATTTACTACCTTCCTCTATAGGCATGAGTATAATTCATTAATATTGACATTGAATTAGTGAGTTGAGAAAGAGTTGGCTAAGCTATTTAATTAAAAGATCCAGGTCTTAAGGTGAGGTTAATACTAATCATTAGCACTGAGAAAAAGTATAATATGAGCTGAATCCCAGTACCTAACTTCTTTAAACTCATCCTTAATGCTTAAGTACCTTAACAATGAACCTTCTTAGCTTCTGGTCACGTATGGGGTTACGGAGCCTTAGTGGCATCTCATCAATACTAATTGAAAATAAATAAAATAGAATAATCTTAATTAACGTAAAAGCCTTCTCTCAAAGTGCATATACTTTTAATCTAGTAGCCCGCTCATTACCATGTAGAATATTGAGCCAACCACTGGTACGTAAACTAGGAACATGAGGAGTATGAGGGCTTCTGGGCTTATTGGGATGGAACCCAGTGGTGCCAGCGATATGGTTAGTATTATGAGGAGTATTGGCAGTAATTGGGCTGAAACCACGTAAACCTCCATCATTAGTGATAGGGCCTGCGTCCTTGACCTGAACATTGACTGCTCCCTCCTTATTATTGAATCCAATTTAAGTGCAAGCACGTCAGCTATATTCCCACTTACCCCATATGATTCAGCAATTATGCTCATAACATCATTATATACCCTAGAGGGAACCCTCTCAATACTCCTCTTAATCGCGCTCACTATATCGAAGCCACTGTAAACTTCACTTACCAGTCTCCTGAATTCCCCATTAACTTCAGGTTCAATTCTGATTGTAGCTAGGTAATTGAACACATTAACCAATGGTTCCCCACTGGCCATTAACGGTATTGTAGTTAACAGTATTGTAACTATTGACTTCTCGAATTTCCTTGCCCTTGACCTAAGCCTAATCACGATATAAGCATTAATCATTCCTATTGCCGTTAATGATAATGCTGAAATCAGGATGAAGAGTAATGAAACCCTAGGCCCCAGCCTAACTAGGATGATGGCTAAGGCAAGCGATGCAATTGCCTGGACCGATAGGTAAAGCACGCTAACCTTAATTAACTCAGACGATATAGTGTAACCACTCTTAGCACTGACTTGGCGTGAATACGAGTTAAGCCAATTCCTAAGTACCGTAATGGGATTACTGACCCTCACTGGAGATGTGTATAAGAGACAGCACTTAACTCATTGAATGCCTCCTCAGGGTTCATGTAATACTTATTTATTATTTCGAAGACGTCGCTGGGGGATGATATGTTTCTCTTAACCATGAGTGACATGAATTCCTCCCTCCTATTCAACTCAGCCTTAACCTCATCAGGCTGTAGGGCGTGGTTCTCAATAATCCTACTCACCAGTACTGACTCATTCACGTTAACTATACTATCATCGCTCCTCCTCCATTCGAAAACCCTGTTAAGCACAGGCCTATCCTCCTGAACATCAATAACCTCCTCAACCCTAGTAACCCTCCTGGTTATTTCATCACCCTTAGCCACAATGCTTATCTGCACAATAACGCCCAGTGATGTTAATAGGGTTGCAGGTATCTCCATGGGTTTAGACAACAGTCTCCTAATGGCCATTTCAGCTGAGTAGGCGTGGAGTGTTGATAATCCGGTGTGCCCACTTGCCAATGCCTGAAAGAAGACGTATGATTCCTCACCCCTTAATTCACCAACAACAATGTAATCAGGCCTAAGCCTCATGGATACCTTAACCAATTCATACAGATCCACGTTAGCGACTCCGGGAGTCTCCGAGGTCCTAGCCACCAGGGGTACCCAGTGGTCGTGAAGCAGGTATAATTCCCTAGCATCCTCAATTGTAATTATCCTGAACCCATTCCTAACTAGGAAGAGTAATGCGTTAAGTAGTGTTGTCTTCCCTGCACCAGTGGGGCCTATTATGAGTATGCTGACTCCATGGTCAAGCATGAACCATAGGTAAGCAGCCAGCTTACTGCTTAAGGTGCCTAACTTAATCATCTCCACTACGGTTAATGGCACTTCCCTAAACTTCCTAATAGTAATCACTGGGCCTATTGAGACAATATCCCTAAGCAGCATCTCAACCCTGAAGTTCTCCGGCATTAGAAGCCCCTCAAGTATTGGTGATGCTGAACTGGGGTTCCTCCTTATCCTCTGGGAGAGGAGGGTCACTAACCTACTTAGCTCATCATCACTGATGCTTATGTTGGTTTTAATGTGGCCATACCTATTATGCCACACGTAAATACTCCTACCTGGGCCATTAATGTGAACATCCTCAACCCTGGGATCATTAACAAGAGGCTCAATGGAACCGAAGCCAACCGTGTTCTTCAATAGGTAATACATTATTCTTTTAGCCCCCTCAGGATTAATACTGGGTGCGTAACGCCTAATTAATGACTCAGCAATACCTTTAACGTACTCCTTAACACTACTGTAATCGTATATTGATGGTACATTCCTAGCACTCATTAACCTTCCCAACTCTTCCCTAATCTTCAGGAGTAGGTTCTCCTCCTCCTTACTTAACTTAGGTTCCTCAACCCAGTAAATGTATTGGCCATCTCTACTCATTAGTATCGATACCTGCACCAATCCATCTAATACAGCGTAATCATTAGCGTGCATTAGGTTCACTAATATTACAGTATTTTAATCCCTTGCTTTAAACCTGACTGTAAGTTATGTTTAAAAGCACTAAGGATTAAATGAACCATATGGGTAAGTTAAATATAATTATTAGGTATACCGCTGCATTGGTGGTATTAATCATTATTGTACTCAGCTACTTAATGGTACCTAAGCTGGTGGTTACTTTAAACTTCATGAGTATTTCCCTTAATGCCCCATTACCCAGTAATTACGTTTACGTGTCAGTGTACGTGGTCTCAGCGGCCTTAGTAATATTAATAGCATCAATACCTGAATACGGCAGGTGGAGGATTAATAATTACGTTACAGGTGAGTTACCCACCTTCATTAGGATGATTAGGGATGGGTTAAGCACAGGCTTAACTATAACTGAAACCGTTAACTTAACCTTTAGGCAGGGTGGTGTATTGGCTAGGGAGCTTGGTGGTAAAATTGGGTCAAGTGTAATAGGGCCTAGTGAATTAGGTACCGCCTTAATGGGTCTTGCCCGTGAACTTAACAATAGGTACCTTGAATTAGCCTCAATAGTTCTTGAATCAGCCCTGAGGAGTGGTACTAAGGCTGCTGAGGTTCTTGACTTAGCCTATAGGGAGATTGATAATGTTGTCGTTAATGAGCTTGATAAGGTTAATTCCCTTAAACCATACATTACGTTAGCCTACACGATAATAATAGTGTACGTGTTCCTGGGTTCAGTGATACTAGCCATATTAATACCTAGGTTAATTTCAACAACCTCAACAATAGTGAGTTCACTACCCACCGGCCTACTATCATTCGGTAACCTAAGTGTTAACGTCATTAACTCTCTATTCGTCTACAGCATTATGATTCAATCAATCTTCACAGGCATGATAATAGGTAAGGTTGTTTACAGGAATCTTAGCGTTGGGTTAATGCACTCATCAATAATGACCATAATGGCTGTGGCGCTTAACTACGTGCTTAACCTATACATGCCTCAAATAATGCACGTATAGCTGATTAACCATTCAGTGTAATACGGCTAATGCTTAATTAAGGGCCCAGTGACGTGCACCTAATGGACTTGAGTAGTTACCTTGATGAATTAAAGGGATCTGGTTCGCTTAAGGTGGTTAACTCACCCATAGCTGTGGAGTTCGATATACCGCTAATAGCCCATAGGTTCAGCGGCCTTGGACCAGCCTTACTCTTCAATAACATTAAGGGTCACCCAGGCTTTAGGGCTGTGGCCAACATAGTGGATACTAGGGTTAAGTTAATGATGGCCTTAGGGGCCAGTAGCGTTGAGGAGGCTTACAGTAGGCTTCTTAACGCTGAGGCTAATCCCCTTGAACCAAGGGAGGTTAGCGACTTCCCCCTAATTAGGCTTAGTGAAGTTGATTTAAATAAACTCCCAATACCAAGGTTCTTTGAGAGGGAGCCTGGGCCATGCTTAACCAGTGGTGTGGTTCTTGGCTTAGGCGACTACATTAATGCATCCTTTCATAGGCTTACCGTTATTGATAGGGATAAGTTCGTGATTAGGCTTGTGCCCAGGCACCTCTACAGGATCTTCAATGATAATAAGGCTAAGGGGCGTGATACACCAATAGCCATAGTCTGGGGTATTCACCCAGCCTTCCTTATAGCCTCAGCCTCCTCACCACCGTATGGTGTCAGCGAATTAGGTGTCGCCAATAGGCTCATGAACGGTGAATTAAGGGTCTTTAGGTTGAGTAACGGTATCCCAGTTCCAGTTGATGCGGAAGTAGTTATGGAGGGTTTCATTCTTAAGGATGCTGAGCATGATGAGGGTCCATGCGTTGACGTAATGGGTACATACGATGTAGTTAGGAAGCAACCCATTGTTAAAGTGACCTCAATCTACGTTAAGCCTAATCCAATAGTCCACGTGCTTGTTGCTGGTGATGCGGAGAACTCGGTTTTAATGGGTTTTGAGAAGGAGGCTAGGATCTGGAATGCGGTTAGGGCTGTGGCTGATGTTAAGGCCGTTAGGTTAACGAGGGGTGGTGGGGGTTGGCTCCACGCCATTGTGGCTATTAGGAAGACTGTTGAGGGTGAGGG
>ERZ1669251.245-NODE-245-length-16315-cov-16.519496_pt1 | contig 16315 bp, 17 predicted proteins | sample MGYA00579294_ERZ1669251 | MGnify/ENA primary metagenome ERZ1669251 (study PRJEB41166, sample SAMN08046056) | hot springs metagenome | biome: hot spring; feature: acid hot spring; material: thermophilic sediment; isolation source: thermophilic sediment from acid...
CCCTTCATCATTATGAAAGACACCTTCTTATAACCAAGTTTTTCATAAAGCTTTATCGCGTTCTCATTTTCGGCGTTAACGTCAAGTTTTATAGCCACACACCCCCTTTCTTTTGCAAATTTTTCCACTGTTTTTATAAGAGAAGTTCCGATTCCAATATTTCTGTATTCTTTTTTAACTACAAGGTCCCAGAAATCCGCAATGTCACCTTCGACCACTACTATCGCGTAACCTGCAAGGGCTCCATCGACCCTTGCTGCAAATACTGCGGCTTTTTCAGAGTTAAGCAGGTTTTTCAGCTGGTTTTTAATTATGTTTCCGGCTTTTTCGCTCACAGTTTTAATATCTAAAGCTATATTCATTTCTATTTCTACATCGGTTATATAATTTTCGTGAAGCGCTTCGAGCATCATGTTTTTTGCCTCTTCAACCTCTTCAGGCTTTAACCTTGATATTTCAAACTGCATAAACAAATAATTGTATATTAATAATATAAAGATATTTTTCTGATAATAAAAATCTTTTAATGGCCTGTTTTATTTTGTCTTTTTATCATTAAGTTTAAAAACGAAAGCAGTTCGGTTCTTTTTTCAATTTCAAGTATTCGCTTGAATCTTTCAAGTTCGTCTGGCAGCACGTTTGCTTTTGAGGTAAGTTCCCAGTAAACATCTTTTGGGTCTTTTTCAACGTTTGCTTCTATTATCTGTCTTATAGTTTCGTAAAGTTCCCAAGGATAAATGATCCAGGCATCAGTTACCATGGCATAAAAATCAGGGATAAACTGTGAAGAGGGTTTTAAGTGAAGCGTTGCCGTCTTGACCTCCTTTGCGCCTTTTTTTAAACATTCTTCTTTTGAGACTTTCAGACTTATGCCCTGATCGGCTACGTCGTCTATGAGAAGAACTTTTTTTCCTTTGATGACTTTGCTGTTAAGGTATTTTACTTTTATGGAAGCTGTTCTGTTAACTCCAACATACCTTTCAACTGCAATAACAAGATAAGGGATCTTGACGCTTCCGGCTATAAAGAAGTCCTGTAAAGATCTCAGAACAAAAAGGCCTCCTCTTCCTATCCCTATGTTAACATCAGGCAAATATCCGGTTTCTCTGATACTTGCGTAGAGAGTAAATGCAAGATTTCTTAGCTCTTCATAGCTGGGTTTTATATAGTGCACCTCAATCGCCCTCCAGTTTTTTGAGGATTTCGTTTGCCCTCTTTTGAGCTACATCTGAGGCTTCTAAAGCAAGCCTTTCAGAAAGACCTGTATAAGAAGATGGTTTAAGGGAAATGAACTTTTCTTTAATACCTTCGGGAAGTTCAGAAGCGAGTTCTTTTATGCTTTCTATGTTTTCAAAAACTTTTTCATACGCTTTAAGGTCTCCTGCCATCTTGAAAGCTAGCTGGAGAGGTTCCGACAGGGTTTCTAACCGCAAATCCACGGTTTCTCCTATGAATTCAAAAGAATCAAGGGCTTTTAGAAGCCTCTTGCAAGCGAGATAAGAATGCGCAATAGCAACACCTATGTTTCTTCTTACAGTGCTGTCAGAAAGGTCTCTCTGAAGCCTCGTAGATAACGGTTCGAAAACCAGCGTATTTATAAGAGAATTGGAAACCTCGCACTGTCCTTCCGCATCTTCAAGGTCCACCGGGTTTACCTTGTGAGGCATCGTAGAGCTTCCTATTCCTTTTCTCTTAAATCGAATTATTCCCAAAGTATTATAGAGCCAAAGATCCTGCGCCATTTCTTTCATTATAGAATTTGCTATAGCCAATTCCTGTAGAATCCTGGCCGTATTATCCCATAATGGATTCTGCTTTGTAACTTTAGGAGGTTCAAGACCGATCCTTTTTATAAGGTCATTAGAAAACTTTATCCAGTCAACCTTGTCGTTTATAAAGCAAAATGAATTGAACGAACCTACAGCCCCGCTCAGCTTTCCGTAAGGCTTTATCGATATAATTTTTTCTGAAACATCTAAAAGTCTAATGGCAAAATATGAAAGTTCTTTACCAAACGTTGTGGGGACAGCGGGAACACCGTGTGTTCTGCCTAGGATAATATCTCTGGCATGCGTTCTTGAAATTTCTGATATCTTAAGCACAAGAAAAATATAGCATTTTAAAACCTCAACTTTGCCTTTTTCAAGCATTATCCCGTAAGCGTTTGCGTTTACATCTTCGCTCGTAAGAGCTAAGTGAACTAGCGGCGCTAGCTTTTCATACCCAAGAGAAAGGAGGTGTTTTCTGAGAAAGAGCTCAGTGGCTTTTACATCGTGACCTGTAGCTTTTTCTATGTTTTTTATGTCTTCATACCAGTTCTCTTTAAGGCTCTTTAATACTATATCTGGATTGTAATCATTGCATCCTTCTTTTATTATGCCTTTATTGCATAGTTCACCCAGATAATAAGACTCGACAAAGAGCCTGTAATAAAAAAGCGATCTTTCAGAAAAAAGCTGCGCTAAACCTTTTACTTCATCATAATAGCGGTCATCCAGTGGTGAAAGCGGATCATACAACCTTGACGGTCATCCCCCTTTCAGCTCCGAGCGATACATAAGAAATTTTTGTTCTGAGATTTTCTTCAATGAAACTAACATACTTTCTCATCTGAACAGGAGCAGTTTCCCAGCCGTTTTTTATTATATAAGAAATATTGCTGGCATCCATTTTTGGTATAGGATCCAAGCTCTGATAGACAGCTTTGGCGCTTTCAAGGTTTTCTAGCGGAGAAAAGCGTTCAACCTCTTTTCCGTCTATATTGTAAGATACCGCAACTTTTAATTCTTTTATTCCAGAAAGGACATCAAGTTTTGTGATAAAGATTTCGTCCGTTCCATTTATTTCTGTTGCATACCTCAAAGCCGGAATGTCGAGCCAGCCTATCCTTCTGGCTCTGCCGGTTGTAGCTCCGTACTCTTTTCCACTTTCCCTTATGGCCATTGCCAAATCCTCAGACATTTCTGTAGGCATAGGGCCCTTTCCGACCCGTGTTGAATAGGCTTTAAGCACGCCTATCACTTTTCCAGAATATTTGTAAGGTATCCCTGATGAAACAAATGCATAAGAGGCAGTAGTGTTCGAGGAGGTAACATATGGATACGTTCCGTAGATAGGATCAAGAAGCGTTCCCTGTGCCGATTCAAATAAAACATTTCCTTGATTGTTTAAAATTTCAAGAAGATCTTCTCTAACATCAGACGCGTAATCTTTTAAAGTTTTTTTCGCGTTTTTTAACCACCGCTCGGATTCAAATTCTATGTTATAGAGTTTTTTATATATAGTCGCATCAAAGCTTTCGTTTAAAACATCAACAACCCTCGGTGAAATTCTCAATGCTTTTGATGAATAGGCCGGCCCTATGCCTCTTAGAGTGGTGCCTATTGATGAAGCACCCTTAAATTCTTCGATCTTTTTATCAAGTACCACGTCTGCGGGAGTTATAAGTGAGGTTCTGCTATCAATCTTTAAATGAAAAGAAGAAACAAGCTGCTTCAAGGATGATATTTCCTCGTTCAGAATTTCTGGGTTAACTAGCATCCCCGGCGCTATGAATAGCTTTGTACCTCTTAATGCTCCTGATGGTATGTGATGAAAAGTAAAAGAAGTGCTATTTGTTATTACAGTATGCCCTGCGTTGGGTCCACCGTTGAACCTTATTACAGCGCTGTAAAGAGATGCTAAATAATCGACAACCTTACCTTTACCTTCGTCTCCCCATTGCATACCAACAACTATATCTGCTCTCACAATTAAGAAAGAAAATTTTTGCTATTAAACTTTTCTACCAAAAGATTTTAAAGGCTGGTTTCTGTCGGTTTTTAAAAAACCTTGGTAAGTTTAATTAAACATGTTTTTAAAAATCATTCATGGATTACGAAGAAAAATTAAGAAATAAAATGAGTTTTGGGGAAATATTTGAGCTAGTAAAAGCAATTGTAGAGAAACACTTGAAGCTTCACAGGGCAGGTTTAACCCTGCTTTTAGAAAATCTGCCAACATATGTTGGAGCATATTACCCTGAAGGTTCTAACTACATCGTGCTTAATAAAGCTCTGATTACAAAGCTGAGAAATTTTATAAAGAACGAACTGGAATATAATTCTTTTGTCTTAGTGATCCTTATGCACGAATATCTTCATTCTCTAAGCTTTTATAACGAAAAAGAAGTAAGGCTCACGGTTGCCGAAATAACAAAAAAGGAATTCGGAGAGGAAAGCCTGCCTTATGAACATGCAACGTCAAACTGGCTAAAAAAATACCCCGGACTGAACATCCCGGTAATGCCTGAGAATTCTTTTGAAGTTATAAGGGAATTTGATTTAAACAGCCAGCCGTATATAGGTTAATTTTACAGTGTATTCTCATTTTTAAAATAATCTAAATAAAAGTTTTTTTAACCGCCATGACAATTTTTTTACGTGCCTGTTATAATCAAGCCAAGAATTAAAATTTTACAGACTTGGGGAAGTGAGAAGTTTGTAGCAGCCATGACTGACGTTATATATAGAGGTTACGAGATTGAAGAGGCTTTAAAAAGGACAGAAGCGAATCCTGAACTCGTTTCAAAAAGAATAACCAGCTTTTTAAAGGATGGGCATCACAGCGTTTTTGAATTTATGGGGGCCAGCTGGCTCATAGAAGGCAGTAGGGCGCTCACGCACGAGCTGATCAGGCACAGGATAGCAAGTTACTGGCAGGAAAGCCAGAGGTATGTAGATTATTTAAAAGGACAGATGCGTTATGTTTTGCCTCAAGAACAGCACTCTTTAAATAATTACTTAGATATGGCTTCTAAAGTTTATATTGAGTCAAGAAAAAGCATGAATCCTGAAGATTCACGGTATTTTTTACCAAACGCAATGGCCAGCCGTATCTGGGTTCAGATGAATTTGAGAGAGTTTTACACGAGCTTTCTCCCTCTCAGGACAGGCTTAGGAGCTTTCCACGAAATAAGGCTTGTAGCATGGCTTATGTATGAATCGCTAATAGACAGTTTTCCATTAACGTCGAGGTGGATCTGGGAAAACCTTCCAAAGCTTCATCCAGATTATTGCAGGGATGCTGAAAAGCTAAAGAGCTTATACGGATCAGAAGACTGCAGGTATCTTAGCATAATAGACGCTTTTAAAAAATGGGACCTAAACATTCCAGACAAGCTTAATCTTTTAATTAGCAAAAACAAAGAATAATAATACATATTCAGAGCTAAAAATTTATGAACAGAATAAACTTTTTTAGCATTATAAAAAGTATTATAATATATTGAGACTCTGGAGCCTGCATCCATCGTTCCTTGATAAACAGGGAATTCTTGGTGTATGGAGAGAAGGACTTCTTGCTCAAAAAGTTCTTACCGGAAAAACACGAGGATACATAAACCATCCTCAGTTAATCAGGTTCAAAAAAACAACCGACCCTCTGCTTTATATTGGAACATATCTTTATTTTGTTTATGTGGAAGGGTCAGAGAGAGGTTATAAATTCGACGCTAATAAGATTCTAAAATACGACCCGAAAATTGATAAAATCGAGGTAACAATCGGGCAGCTCTATTTTGAGCGTACGCATTTACTTAAAAAATTGGAAAAAAGGGATCCCGAAAAGTATAAAGAAGATCTAAAAAGAGAGCCTCAGCCACATCCTGTATTCAGGGTAGTAAAAGGAGACGTAGAACCCTGGGAGAAAAGCAAAACCGTTAAAGCGTTTAGAAATCCCTATAAGCTTGGTTTTTCATAATTTTTAGGGGCTACATTGAAAGGAGTTCGGATAATAGATCATCCTTTGGCTCAAGCAATATTAACCAGCCTGCGCGATAAAAACACACACCAGATAGAGTTCAGGAAAGGACTTGTAGAGTTAGGAAGGATAATAGGTTATGAAATAGTTAGATCGATGGATATTAAAGAAACATATGTAGAAACTCCTCTTGGTGTAAAAGCAAAGGGGGTTAAAATACCTGATCTTGAACACGTAGTTATAATACAGGTACTTAGAGCCGCGATGCCGATGGCAGAAGGCCTAGTTAAGATATTTGAAAGAGCTAGAATGGGTGTTATAAGTGCCAGAAGAGTTGAAGAATCTCACACAAAGGGTTCTCTGAGCTTTGAAATAGAGAGCACCTACGTCAGGGTTCCTAAAATTTTTCCTGACGATGTTCTTATAATAGCGGATCCTATGTTAGCAACGGGGTCTACTATTGCTACCGTCCTGAAAAATGTATCAACAAAAGGAAACCCAAAAAGAAAGATCATAGCATCAGTCATTGCGACTGACTACGGTATAGATAGGGTTCACAGAGAAGATAATGATGCAGAAATATACACAGTAGCCGTTGATCCTGAGGTAAATGAAACCGGTTACATAATTCCTGGGCTTGGGGATGCAGGGGACAGGGCGTTTGGAGGACCTTAAAATATTGCTAAAAACCAGAAAATAAACAAGCTTCAGTTTAATAAACCAAAGCCCTTGTAGCTATACTGGGGTAACCCTCAAGTTATAAAATTAAGCTGGTCGATTATTGCAGATAACTTTTTAGGCCTCTGAAAAACGCACTAATTCAAAACTCCAAAGACATACTTTGGCTTAACTTTAACCAACCAAGAACTCCGTCCTTAACAACATAAACGGGATTAAATCCTAGCTCTGAAAGAGTCCTTGCCGCCTCTCGTGATCTCCTGTTGGTCCTGCATATGCAGATAACCATTTTATAACCTTTCAGCTCATCGTTTCTAGCTTTAAGCTCTTCTATGGGTATGTTTAGCACTTTACCCTCTTCTATCCTGTAGAGTTCATACTCAACAGGCGTTCTAACGTCTATAAGTATGACCCCTTCTTCTTTAATGAATCTTTTGGCCTCCTCGCTCGTTATTTCGATTATCTGCATTTGTTCGTATTTGTTTCAGATCTTTATATCAATGTTTATGTTCTTTTTTAAGTTCCGGTTTAATGTGGTTTTGCTTTAAAGGTGTGAACTATCAAAACCTAACGGTTAGAGCTTCCAGTTTCATTGTCGTGATTGCTTTAGCAGCTCCTTGAAATTAAACTTGCCTGTATTACACAGATAAAGGTTTGTCAGTAAATTAAAATTATTTACCCTAGCTAGGGGCATTTCTGTAAGTTGGCTATAACCAGCACAAGAAATGTTGATCTTCCGCTTAACCGCTGTAAGGTTAATCCTTAAACGTTTATATTTATCAATATAAGAAAATAACTTATGATTAGCGGAGCAATATCTGAACCTTATGTACCTTTTGACAAAAAAGGTAACGTTGATCATAAAATGCTAAAAGAAGCAATTTCGGTTCTGGAGGAAAAAGGTGTAAATGGCTTTATGGTGAACGGTATAGGAGGGGAAGCGCTGGTTCTATCAATTGAAGAAAGGAAGAAGGTTCTGGAAAGCGTATTAGATGTTAGCAAGAAAGAAATTTCCGTTCTTGTAACTTCTTACTCGGTTGATACAACTCTTGAGCTTATAAAGCACGCTAAAGATGCAGGGGCTGACTACGCCGTTATAACACAGCCTTTAGTGTACCCTTTAAAAAACACTGTAGAACACTTTAAAAATATAGCATCAAAATCACAGTTACCACTTATACTTTATAACGAAAAGCAGCTTGGAAACCTGTTAACACCGGCTCAAGTGGTTTCAATTCTTAAAATAGATGGCTTTGTAGGATATAAGGATAGCACTAAAGATATCGGGCATCTTCAGGAGGTTGCAGAAGAGATGCCTGAAAAATCCTTGCTACTTGCAGGCAGCGATTCTCTGATATACACAACTTACACTCTTGGTGGCGTTGGAATCGTTTCGCTGATCATAAACGTCTTTCCTAGCCTCATTGTACAGCTTGTAGAGAACATGAAAAAAGGGGATTATAAGAAAGGTCTTGAACTTCAGAAGAAAGTAAACAGGGTAAGAACTATATTAAAGTCATATGGCTTCAGTGCAGGCTACAGATACGCCGCAAAGCTGGCTGGTATAAATTTTGGGTATACATATGAAAGATCAGAAGATCTCAGCGAACAAGAAGCACAAGATCTTAAGCAAAAACTACAAAAGGAAGGATTAATTTAAAAATATCCAGAAAGACTAGCTAATGCATCATTACTGCTTTATAATTCCACGCGTTTTATTAAAAAATTTTTTACCGTTAAAATTTTTGTTTATAAAAATTAATAAATTGATCTTTTTATTCTTTTTTGCATTCTTTTGATAATCTATCAGGATAGTCTCCTGTAAGATCGTCCACGCCCATTTCACAGAACCTTATTATATCTTTTACTTCATTTACTGTCCATAACCCTAATTTAATACCATCTTTATGTAATTCTGTAACGTCGTTCTTACTGTAAACCAAACCATGAAAAGCTTGAATCCATGTAGCCTCAAGTTTTTTTGCTATATCTATAAACCATCTGGGCCTACCTTCAATTATTAGCCCTATCTCAATTTTATTGTCAATTTCCCTTACTTTTTTTAAAGAATCAAAATCAAACGAAATTATCTGTACGTTTTTCTTTAAATTAAATCTATCAACTGTTTCAAGCACCTTTTCTTCAATATTAGGGTAATATTCATAACTGTGTTTTATTTCGACTTTATACAAGAGTTTCTCCCGGTATCTGTCAAAAACTTCTGAAAGTGTTGGAACTTTTGTACCTGCATACTTTGATGAAAATTTTACTCCAGCGTCAAGGCTTTTTATCTGTTCCAGAGTCATTTCTTTAATATAGCCATTCCCGTTAGTTGTTCTGTCGACCAATTCATCATGCATAACTATTATTTCACCATCAGCAGATTCATGTACATCGAGTTCGACTCCATCCATTCCATACTGTAATGCTAAATCAAAAGCAGGTAATGTGTTTTCTGGAGCTAAACCCCTAGCTCCTCTGTGGCCAAACAAAAGAGGATTCATTACATGATTGCTTTCAACGTTTTGTTATATAAAGATTGTTATTGTCATTCAGATATTTTTGAATAGACAATGAACAAGCTGTTTAAAATTTGAACATTCTATAATATAAAAAAGGAGTTATTTTATAGAAAGTAGGCACGTTTAAATTTTTATATTATCCAAAATTACCTATGACAAATAAAAATTATATAATGGCGATCGACCAAGGCACAACAAACACTAAGGTCGCACTTTTTTCACGAGAAGGATCATTAGAATACTTCGCATCTAAAGAGCACACTCAGATCTATCCGAAACCGGGTTGGGTAGAACAAGATCCGATTGAAATTTGGCAAAACGTAAAGGCTTGTATAAAGGAAGTAATTAAAATAAGCAATGTTAATGTGAATAGAATCGATTCTATAGGGGTCACCAATCAGAGAGAAAGTCTTGTGGTTTGGGATAAGGAAACCGGAACCCCTCTGCATAACGTGATAGTATGGCAGGACAGGAGATCATCAAAACTGGTTGATAATCTAAAAAAAGAATATACAGATCTAATAAAAGAAAAAACTGGGCTAGTTCCAGACGCTTATTTTACAGGACCAAAGATCATGTGGCTTATTCAGAACGTTGAAAGCATCAAAGATAAAATAGGCGCAGGCAAAGCGCTGCTTGGTACCATAGATTCTTGGATAATCTGGAACTTGACAAAAGGAGCCCAAGATTCGTTAACTCCTGATATGAGAGGCGCATATGTGACAGATTATTCAAACGCATCAAGAACTATGCTTTTTAGTATAGATAGCTTAAGCTGGGATCCTGAACTCCTTGAAATAGAAGGAAGAGTACCCATTGAATCGCTACCGCTTCCAAGACCATCCAGTGAAAAGCAGGCTTATGGTTTTACAGGCGAAGAGGTTGCCAGAATTTTTGATTCAGTAAAATTGCCTGTTACCGGCGACATAGGGGATCAACAAGGAGCTCTATTCGGTCAGGGTTGTTACGAAAATGGCGACATCAAGTCTACATATGGAACAGGAAATTTTATACTTATAAATACAAAAGATAAAAAGATAAGGTCAAAAGCTAACCTGCTTACAACTGTTTTTTATTCTTTAGAAGAAGGAAAAGCAGAATACGCTCTGGAAGGGAGCATATTTATAACCGGGGCCGCTGTTCAATGGCTAAAAGATGGTTTAAAATTATTCCAGAGTTTAGAGGAAATAGAAAAGCTAGGTGAACAGATAAGCGATACAGGAGGTGTTTACTTCGTACCAGCATTTGCGGGTCTCGGGGCACCTTACTGGGACCAGTACGCAAGAGGTGTTCTGGTCGGTATTACGGGCGTCACTGGAAAACCTCAGATAGCGCGGGCCGCGCTAGAATCTATCGCTTACCTTAACCGGGATATAATAGAGGTAATGGCAAAAGATACAGGTAAAAATATAAAAGAAATCAGGGTTGATGGCGGAGGGTCAAAAAATAATTTTCTTATGCAGTTACAGGCCGACATAACTGGTATAAGAATAAACAGGCCTTACGTGCTAGAAACCACAGCTCAAGGAGCTGCTTACCTTGCAGGTCTTGCTACGGGGTTCTGGCAAACCCTAGAAGAGCTCAAACTAAACTGGAAACTGGACAAAGCTTTTTATCCAGAAATGGATTTTGATCAAAGAGAAAAGCTTTACGCTGGATGGAAAGCTGCGTTAAAAAGGTCCATGGGCTGGGCGTTGGAGGTTCCTTGGGCTTATGGGCTTTAGTGAACTACCCAAGTATTTCGTCTGAAACTTCCCACTTAATTCAGCTCGATTCGCAACCATGAAGGATGTGTCGATCCAGCATTTCACAGCAGATCCCAGTTATCGTTGATTCAGCTAGATCAGAGTGCTAGCCTTATTCTAAATATTTCGAATTTGACCAAGTCTGCATGATATTTTTTGGTTCAGTTTATTTCTGCAAATATAATGTGCAGAATGCTTTAAAATTTCTATAACTGGGCTATACATTTTTATTCCTCACAGAAATGGATTTTCGCTCCCTTAAAGTTAAAAAGGGTCGCGTATTACCGTCTTTCTCAGGTTACTCAGAAGAACTCACGCAAGCTACAAGCTTGGATATTATATCATTAGAAAACTTGTCTATATTTTCTTTCCCAAGCATGCGTTCAAGCATCCCTATGTCCACAGTAGCCTTCCATTTCATAATAGAATAACCCTCATATTCAACAACTTCTATCGTTATGTCTATCTTAACTTTTAAGCCCATGGATCTCCCTTCACCATGCATGCTTACTGTATTGTTCTGTGAAGAAATGATAAAGTTCATTTTTATCCCTATGTTTTTGAGATAACTTATGCCAAACTCTTCAGGAACTTCAACCTTAAACTTTGCAGTAAACTCAGTCGGCGATTTTATTTCAAGACTTTCAAGGTTTGGTATGCATTTGCTGAAAGAAGAAGGATCTTTGAGGAACAACAGAAGGTTTGGTCTTTTTACTTCGTTTTGTCCGCTCAGTTCAATCATTTTGAAGCGCCTCCTCTAATCTAGAAAAAGCATAACCGTAGCTATATACCTCATCTCCTATTGTATTTCTTAAAGCATATATCGAAAGAGCATCAGGTATAGGCGTGGTTGACGTCGTGCTCTTTGATTTAACTTCAAGCTTTTCACTGGCCGCATCAGATAGCTTTTCTGCCATAAGTCTTGAAGTAGTAAGCTTTCCGCCCACTATCGTAAGCATGTCACCTTCATCATAAATTTGAAAATCCCTGGTAGCTGATCTTGCATCAGAACCCTTTAATAAAGGCCTAACAGAGTAATAGTATCTCTTTGGTTTTAGCTCTGAAAGCTTAGGAACCATAGCACTCCCTTCTTCTATTAGATACTGAATATCCTCATTTTCTATCTGGGCATTATCGGGATCTTCAACAACCTGTGCCGTTGTGCCGAGTATGCTAGTTTCATAATAAGGGACAATAATGTCGCCGTCTGAAGGAGGCCTTAACCGGTTCAAAACCATGCTGTTAAGCCTTTTTTCAAACACTAGCATAACACCTATGGTTGGCATAAGCTCCACAACCTCGCTTTCTTTACTGTGCATAGCAGATATGCGCGGAGCCCATGGCCCTGCGGCGTTTATTATAAGTTTTGATTCAACTTCTCCTTTTTCGGTTATTACTTTTGAACCAGTAATTCCTCTAACATGATCATAAAGCAAAAATTTTGCACCTTTCTGTTTTGCTGCATAAGCGACGCCTGCAAAAAGTCTGAATGGATCAACAACTTTGTCAGGAACTTGTACAGCATACTCAACTTCTGTGCTAAGGTTTGGTTCAAGTTGCAACGCATTACTGACTTCGCTGTATGGTATTTCTGCTTTATCTAGTCCTTTAACAAATTCGTCTATAAAAGATTCATCATCACCTTTTACTGCAACAAAAAGACCTTTAGTATCGAATATAGCATGCGGGGCTATTCTGCTCAATATCACGTTTTCTTCGATGCATTGTTTTGCAGATGCCAGATCGTTTGTCACATACCTTGCGCCACTGTGAAGAAGCCCATGCATCCTGCCTGAAGTGCCGCTGATCAAACCTGACCTGTCTATTACCGTTACTTTTATGCCTCTGAGGCTTAGGTCAAGTGCTGTAAAAAGACCTGTAGCGCCTGCGCCTATAACTGCTACGTCAGTTATCATGATTTTAATTTATCTTCTTATTCTATAAATATATTTATAATAGGAATTACATAAATAAAATTATGAAATGGATTACGAGGAAAAAAGCGATGGTGGACAGGATAGCTTGTCCTTGGCTCATAAAAAAGTTCATTGATAAAGAAGCCCAGTTCATTTTTGTGCCAGAGGAAGAAGTTTTTGAAGTCGCTGAAAAGGAAGGCGCAATACCTTTTGATGTTAAAGGTGCCGAACTTAATCACTATTATGAAAATGGGGTTGAATACGTTAGCTTTGACGCTATAATAAAAAAGTACGGGTTAAAAGACCCAGCGCTGCTCGAACTAGCGAAGATAGTAAGAGGCGCTGATGCTCACAATCCTCAGGATGTTCCTGAAGAATCGAAGGGGCTTAAAGCGGCCGCGCTGGGATTCAGAGAAATTTCAAAAGACGATTATGAGAACATGAGGCTTCAGTTTCCACTTTACGATGCACTTTATAGATATTGTCAGATAAAGATAGGTTATAACGAGTCTAAGTAATTTTACAAAAATTCTTTATTGAAAGTAATGGTTTTTCTTTTTATGTTTCGAACCTGTTGTTCTTGTTAAACAAAATTGTTTAACATAAAGCTTATATAAACAACAATGGTTAACTATAGCATGGTCTGGAACGGCGTTCACTTTAATACTTACACAGTCATTCCTTGGCCAGTAATAGTCGTGCTTGCTATTATTTACTTAACATCGCTAATTTTGTATTGGAGGCTAAAAGCGCCTGAAAAGAACCTCAAGCTTACAACTAGAGATGCGACTTATATGGGTTTAGTTGCGGCTATTCTTGTAGTTTACCATTATTTTATAACGCCGTTTATACCATCTTTTTCATTTCTTAACGATTTTTTCAACCTGTCTCTTATAGGCGATATTTATATGCTTCTTGTTGTAGCGGCACTTACAGGAAAGCCAGGATCTGTTGCGATTACTGTAATTGTTTATGACCTGCTCGGAGACATAACCCATTATGGGTTCGGTGGAGAACCGTTCTGGATAATTGGCGACGTTATGGCATATGCGATGATAATAGATCTATGGCTTATTTTCAGGGAAAGCAACTTTATGTCTCCAAAGAACAGGGTTTTGTCTTTTTTGGACGGAGCAATAGGAGGCGTGGCCTATTCTGTTTCAGTACCTCTATTCTTTATGGGATTCTGGGGTTCTTTTGTTCACGGTTTTATATTTAATCCTGCTTTTATATATTTCAGAATTCTTTCATCAGTACCAGAGGGTATAATCTTCGGGTTACTTGTAACTCCTTTTGTAATTTACACAAAAAAGGTCATAAAGGGGTAGCGGATTGTTAAACGAGACTCAGGTTAAAAATAAGTGAACCAGATTGAACGTGCTAAAAAAGCTAGCAGATTATGGAAAGGAACGGGGTAAAGAAGTCAAAATAAAAAGGATATCGTTGGGAGACTACGCTTTTGTTGAAACAGAAAACGGTAATTCTGGTCTTGCATACATTTATAAAGAATGGATAATTCAAAGAAAAAATCCGAAGTTTCCTGAAAAAGCTGATGAAGCTTCTTCCCTTTTGTTATCATATAATCCTTTAGAAATAAGTATAGGACTTGCAACCATAAATGCGCTTGCTGACAGATCAGGATTGCTTGAAGGTGACGCTCTTGAGTTTATGAACATTCCAGATGGTTCGAAGGTCGCGCTTATAGGTTACTTCAGACCATATGTTGAAAAGTTAAAAAACAGGGTAAAACTATTTGTGTTTGAACTCAAACCCGTTAACGATCAGCTTGTTTATCCATGGTACGCTGAAGAAGATCTTCTTCCAGAGATGGACTATGTTATAATTACTGGTACTACGATTGTTAACAAGACAATAAATAGGATTCTAGAAATTTCTTCTGACAAAAAAGTTGCCATCGTGGGACCAACTACACCACTTGTACCACAAGCATTTGAAGGTCTGGTAAACATTTTAGCGGGTTTACATATAACGGACAACGAACCAGTTTACAGAATGATAAACGGTGGAAATTCTATTCAGAATATATTACGTTCTCCTTATGTTAAAAAAGTGGTAAAGAGACTGCTTTAAATAAAAGGAATTGCAAAAACAGAAACATGGATAAAAGAATACCCGTTTATGAACCTGCTACAGGAAAAATTCTGGATTATGTGCAAGACATGACAGATGAAGATGTTAAAGCCGCAATAGAACGGGCGTACGCTTCTCTCGAAAGTCTTCAAACAATGTCTGCACATGAAAGGGCAAGAGCTCTCAGAAAGGTGGCAGAAAAAATCAGGAACAGGAAAGAAGAGCTCGCTGTGCTTCTTTCAAGGGAAATTGGCAGACCGATAAAGAGTTCAAGGCTTGTTATGGAAAGGACAGCAGCAATATACGAGCTTGCAGCACAAGAACTTCCACAGGTGTTGACGGGAGATTTTGTACCTTTAGAAGCTTATAACTATCCGGCAGGCAATGAGAAGAGGATTGCCATAGTAAAACGGGAGCCTGTTGGTGTAGTTGGAGCCATAACTCCTTTCAATTTTCCGCCTGATTCAATGGCTCACAAAGTAGCCCCTGCTTTAGCAATTGGTAACGCTGTGGTTCTGAAACCAAGCAAAGAAGCGCCTTTAACTGAGATAGCTATATCAGAAATCATAAAGGATTCTGGTTTTCCAGAAAGCAGCTTAGAGGTTGTCACTGGAAATTCTGAAATGATAGGCAACCTGATGATAGATAGTGAGAAGGTATCACTCATATCATTTACAGGCTCATCAAAAGTAGGGCTTGAGCTTGCAGGTAAGGCTATTGCTAAAGGTAAAAAGGTGATAATGGAGCTGGGAGGAAGCGATGCAGCAATAGTACTCGAAGATTCTGACTTGGATATTGCAGCTCGCGCAGTTACTGTAGGCAGGTTTGATTATGCAGGCCAGTTCTGTAATGCGACAAAAAGGGTTATAGTTAGAGAAGAAGTATACGAAGAATTTATCAAAAGACTGGTTGACAACGTTAAAAAGCTCAATGTTGGAGACCCGCTTTCAGAAAATACAGACATAGGGCCCTTGATAAATATTGAAGCTGTAGAAAAGATGAAGTCTTTTGTAAATGATGCTCTTAGCGTAGGAGGTAAGATTATCTATCAGTATCCAAAAAGTTTTGATAAGGGGTTCTATTATCCACCAACTATCATTGAAGCCCCTCTCGTGGCAAGAGTATGGAACGAAGAAGTGTTTGGGCCAGTGCTTCCACTCATAAAAGTAAAGAATGATGATGAAGCGCTCAGGATTGCCAACAATACAGAATACGGGTTAGACGCTTCAGTATTCACTAAAGATTTCAGCAGGGCTTACAGGTTAGCATCAAAGATCAAGGCAGGCAGCGTTATTATAAACGATATGACGAGGGTTAGGTTTGACAACCTGCCTTTTGGAGGAGTTAAAAAGAGCGGAATAGGAAGGGAAGGTGTAAAATATACAATGTTAGAAATGAGCGAAACAAAAATAATAGCGTACAACCTGGGCTGACGTGCTTTGTATGCTGGAAAGTTAAAGCTATTAACGCTTTTATTTTGCTATATAATTATAACAAATTTGCAATTGAACAGATTATAGAGATACAAAGATTTATTACCTTCTCAGGAATAAATTTGCTATGACAAACCTGTCTGATTTTATCTCAAAGCTTCCAAAGGCAGAGCTCCACCTTCACCTTGAAG
>ERZ1669251.247-NODE-247-length-16134-cov-5.036818_pt1 | contig 16134 bp, 16 predicted proteins | sample MGYA00579294_ERZ1669251 | MGnify/ENA primary metagenome ERZ1669251 (study PRJEB41166, sample SAMN08046056) | hot springs metagenome | biome: hot spring; feature: acid hot spring; material: thermophilic sediment; isolation source: thermophilic sediment from acid...
ACCCAGAAATGTGGCCAAGATCGTTCGGGAGACTTAGTTTTTTCGGAAGAAAGGAGACTTTGGCCATCGAGACCATGCTGAAAGAAGCAAAGATGGTAGAGGAAACCATAGGGCTAACTGAGGGGGTCATTAAGGCAGCGGGTAAGGGCGATTGGACGCTGGTGGAGGCCGAGAGCGAGAGGGTCTCGAGTAGTGAGGAAAAAGTTGATCTCATTCATAGAGAGGGAATGGTGATGATATCTGAAGGCGCCTTCTTTGCGGGCATAAGAGAAGACATCCTTAACTTAATGGAGACCATAAATAACATAGCTGATTACTCTAAGGACGCGTGTCGCATCGTAGCGCAGTATCCGATCAAACTCGAGGATTATCAGGCCGTGTTTTCAGCAGACAACCCCATGTCGCTTATCAAGAAAGCCGAAGACGCCATGTTAACGCTCGAGCTATGCATAAGCCAGCTGTTCTCTAACCCAAGAGAATCAGTGAAGCTCGCCATGGACGTGGAGAGAAAGGAAGAGGAAGGGGACGAGATAAAGGCCCGGTTAATTAAGAAAATCTTCCAAAGGAGAAACTCAATGGACGTGCTTACGCTGCTTGAACTCAAGGACTTCGTGCTCTGGTTAGATAACGTTTTAGATGCAATTGAGGAAGCATCGGACATAGCCATAATCATAGCGGCAAAATCAGGTGTGTAAGATGCTCTTGCTTGTGCTGGCACTGGTCGCCGCCTTCGCTATTGGAGCAAACAACGCAGCCGCAAGCGTCGGAGCCATTGTGGGCTCTGGCGTGATGAGGGAAGATAAGGCCCTTCTCCTTGCCGGGATTGGTATGGCAATCGGAATCATACTCGAGGGATGGAAGATGAGGCCAAGCGTCGTCGGATACCTAATCAAGGCAAATCAAAGCCCTGTCACGGCTTCACTACTTTTGGCTTCACTCATCGTGCTGATCATCGTTACTTTTCTTGCGCTTCCGCTTTCTTTTTCTCAAGCGCTTGTTGGAGGAGCCATAGGCATAGGGATCCTCACGGGCACCTTGAACCTTAGATTCACGGCGTTAGTCTCGGCCTCATGGGTTTATGCCCCCCTTTTATCAATACCTCTATCAGCCATCATTTATGTGGCCCTAAGGGCCGTGCTTCCAAAGGGCATATTCCGCAGGGCAAGAATCAACGCCATCCTCGTCACGGTCTCGTCCTTCTATGTGTCGTACGTTCTAGGTGCCAACACCGTCGGGCTCCTTGAGGGAATGAGTTCGGCACCTTCTTCCGAAAGTGGGCCAGCTCTTGCGGCCGCAGCCTTTTTGGGCTCTTACTTAGCCGGAAAGACCGTTACAAAGACCGTTTCCGAGAACATAGTAGGGATAAGCCCGATAGCATCCTCTGGCGCAAGCTTTGCAAGTGCCCTTATGGTGGAGGTCATGACGCAGCTTTCCATACCGGTTTCCGTGTCGCAAATCGGAGTTACTGCCATATTTGGCCCTGCCTTCACTAGGCGGGCGACCATAGCGAACAAAAGCAGGATGGCGAAGATCGCCGCGGTATGGGCGATAGCCCCCGTGCTCGGGTTTGTTCTGGCTTCCGGTTTTTATTTCCTGCTCCCAAAAACCTTACCTTGACTCGCGCTTTTGCCCATGAACAAGCCGTCTTCTTCCAATTCACGCTTATTTGCTGAAGCTAAAATGGCGAGCGTTTAAGGGATGGAGGCCAGCGCTCACCAAGCGAGCGTTTCTAAACCTAGTATGTAATCGCGTGGCCTTTTCTAGCACAACCTTGGTTAAGCAGACCTCGCCCACCAAGCATTATCTCGACCTTTATCTCTAGCTCCTTTCCCTCTTTTAGCCTTTCAATTAACCTCCTATCAAGGTCCTTTGCCGCTTTATCACACCTTATGGCCAAAGTCTCGGGGCTGATGTACGCGCTCTTCCTCAGTATAAAGCACCTATCACTTGAAAGTGGCAATGACTCGTGCCCCCATCCATTTACGACGTCTACTATTCCGTCGCAGGAAAACACCACCTCTATCCGGGCATTCCTTCTTATCATCCGTTTAATCTCGTCCGGGATCCGAGATGGAGCCATTGAACTGTGAACGGCAATTATGCAGTCTCCCCTCTCGGTTAAGCTATCTTCCGTCGTGATCTCAAGCGTTGATCTGTGCGTTGCTTTTACCATGGGATGTCCTTTTGCCTTGAAGCCGAAGGACGCAACAGCAGCCTCCATCTTACCAGCCTCCGTGTCGTCGTTCAGCTTGCTTTCTTTCCTTTACGGCCTTAAGCGAAATAAGCTCTTCCCTATCGCGTTCTTCGAGGGAATCAGATATGAAACGTATCGTCTCCTCGTATTGGGGAAGGAAGATGTTTTCCAGCGCATTAACCCTGCGTTGCATCCTTTTCATCTCCTTAGCGAAAGACATGATAGATGCCTGAAGCTCGGCAAGCTTCGAGAGCTGCACGATCAATTCGAAGAATAGAAACGACGCTTGCTCGACGCTCGGACTTTCAAAGCCCGGCGGAATCACAAGCTTCCCGGTTGGCTTCCTGTCTACATTATAGACAACAACGCGCACCCCCATAACGCTTTTGGCCTGTTGATATACGGAAACCTCCGCCCTTTGCACGGCCCGGAGCTGCACGTGAGCCACGCCCTCTGCTCTGGCCAAGGCCAAGAGCGCTGGCCTCAACGACTCGGAGGCCGCATCCGCTTGCTGACGCAATGCCATAACCTCTCTTTTGAGTTCTTCGAGAAGCGCCTCCCTCTTTTCCTCCAGCAAATCATGGCCTACCTTAAGCGTTGCCTGCTCCCGCTTCAGCCTGAGAAGGTTGAAGCGCGTCGGGGGTACGTTCATGCGTTCCATTTTTTAAATCCCCTTCTTCATGTACTTCGATATCTCGTCTGGGCTTACCCTGGTGAGCTCATCCTCAGGAAGAAGCGCTAGGGAATCCCAACCCAGACTCAAGGTCTCCTCAATGTTCCGGTCCTCGTCATCTGCCTGCTTCAAGAACCTCTGCTCAAAGAAGTCTCCGAACTTGAGATACATGCGGTCCTTCTCACTCAACCCTTCCTCTCCTACCACTGTCTCAAGCGACCTTACCTCCTTCATCCTGGCATAGGATGCGTAAAGCTGGTTTGATAGGTCCATGTGATCCTCTCTGGTGTAGCCTTTTCCGACGCCGTCCTTCATCAACCTTGAAAGACTCAGCGATATGTCTATGGGAGGATATATTCCCCTCCTGTAAAGTCCCCTGTCTAGAACAATTTGCCCTTCGGTTATGTATCCCGTTAGGTCTGGTATGGGATGAGATATGTCGTCATTGGGCATGGTGAGGATAGGTAGCAAAGTTATACTACCCTTCCTTCCTATGATCTTTCCCGCCCTTTCGTATATGGATGCCAGATCAGTATACATGTAGCCGGGATATCCCTTCCTGGCAGGTATCTCGCCCCTGGACGAGCTTATCTCCCTGAGGGCGTTGCAGTAATTGGTCATGTCTGTCATTATCACGAGCACGTGCATCTGCTCTTCGAAGGCCAAGTACTCCGCCATGGTCAGCCCCACCCTTGGCGCTGTTATCCTTTCCACCGCTGGCGAATCCGCCAAGTTGAGCACCATAGCCACGTTGGCCAGCGCGCCAGAGTCCTCAAAGCTCTTGCGGAAATACATGGCCTCCTCATGCGTTATACCAATAGCCACGAAAACTATGGCGAACCCCTCCGAAGAGTTAAGCAGCTTCGCTTGCCTAGTTATCTGAGCGGCAAGCGCATTATGAGGCAGGCCTGCCCCGCTGAATATGGGAAGCTTCTGCCCTCTGACCAAGCTATCCATGCCATCGATGCCAGAAACTCCGGTTTCTATGAACTCGCTTGGATACTCCCTTGCCGTAGGGTTTATGGGCGAACCATTTATATCTGCCTTCTCGCGAGCATAAGGGTAAGGCTTGCCATCAGCAGGTTCGCCAATTCCGTCAAAGACCCTGCCAAGCACTTCCTGGGAAACGCCAACCTCGAGTCCTCTCCCCAGGAACGTGGCGGACGTCCCGCCCAGTGAAAGACCAGTTGTCCCTTCAAACACCTCCACAACCGCGACATCCCTCGATACCTCAAGCACCCTGCCCAAGCTGCGACCCCTCGCGGAGCTTATCTCCACAAGTTCGTCATATCCTACGTCCTTAACGCCCTTGATAAACACGAGTGGACCGTTTATCTGAGTGACCGTCGCGTAGCTGATCCTTCTCTTAAGACCCATCTGGATTTCGTTCACTTTCTATCACCTCGATCAATTTCACCAGCCAAGGACTTGGGGGCATCCTCAGCCCTCTTCGCAAGGTCCTCGAGCTTAGACTCTTCGGACACCGTAAAGCGAGCCCTAATCAGCTCTTGGACTATGGGAAGGGCCTCTATTTCCGCCTCAGGTATCTTTTTCTCTATTATCTTTTCCGATGACCGATAGAAGCCTATCATTGCCTTGAGCAAAAGGTACTGCTTTCTTGGCGAAGAATACGTGTCGACATCGTTGAAGGCGTTCTGCTGTAGAAAGCCCTCCCTAAGTACCCTAGCGACAAGAAGCGTTAACTTTTGGGATTCTGGCAAAGCCTCGATGCCCACAAGCCTTACCAAGCTTTCTAGGTCGTTTTCCGTCTGGAGAATGCGGAATGCCTCGGCCACGAGGTCAGGCCAATCTTCGCCCGTGTGCTTTATCCACCAAGGGCTAACCGTTGAAGAGTACTGAGAATAGCTGGTGATCCAGTTTATAGAGGGAAAGTGCCTTCTGTCCGCCAGATCCTTATCCAAGCCCCAGAAAACCTGAACGAACCTAAGACTGTTCTGCGTTACGGGCTCCGAGAAATCACCCCCCATGGGGGATACGGCCCCGACGACCGTCACAGATCCCTCTTTCCCCTGTAGGGTTTTCACCCTTCCCGCCCTTTCGTAAAACTCCGCAAGGCGACTTGCCAGATAGGGCGGATATCCCTCCTCTCCCGGCATTTCCTCCAGCCTGCCAGATATCTCCCTTAGGGCTTCGGCCCAGCGGGATGTGGAGTCAGCCATAAGCGCCACGTTATATCCCATGTCGCGGAAGTACTCGGCTATGGTTATACCCGTGTATATGCTGGCCTCCCTCGCTGCTACGGGCATGTTACTCGTGTTTGCTATAAGAACAGTCCTCATCATCAATGGTTTACCCGTGCGGGGATCCATCAGCTTGGGAAAGTCCCTTAGTACCTCGGTCATCTCGTTTCCCCTTTCTCCGCATCCCACATACACAACTACGTCCGCATCAGCCCACTTCGCAAGTTGATGCTGAACCACGGTCTTACCCGTTCCGAAGCCACCGGGAATTATGGCGGAGCCGCCCTTGGCGACCGGGAAAAGGGCGTCTATTATCCTCTGTCCTGTCACAAGGGGTTCATCTGCAGGAAGCCTCTCCATGTAAGGTCTTGGTGTTCTCACCGGCCACCTGTGATATAAGTGAAGCTCCTGTGAGGGAAGCCTAGCGATTGGATCCTCAAGGGAATAATCACCCTCATCGGCTACCCACTGCAGCTCTCCGCTTACGTCAGGCGGAACCAGCACTGCATGCTTAATGATCTCCGTCTCCTGGACGTAACCAAGGACCTGGCCGCCAGCGACCTTTTGCCCCGCCAAGGCAATTGGCAAGAAGTGCCATCTCTTTGTTCTGTCAAGCGGCGGTGCGCTGACGCCCCTCTTAATGAAAGCCCCTTCTTTTTCCTTGAGGGAAGACAAAGGGCGCTGAATCCCATCGTAAATCGTTCCTATGAGCCCTGGTCCAAGCTCAACGGAAAGGGGGTTTCCAGTGCATGTTATGGGTTCTCCTGGCTTAAGCCCATATGTGTCCTCGTAAACCTGTACAAAAGCGCGATCCCCATCGATCCTTATGACCTCTCCCACTAGGCCCTGCCCACCTACTAGTACCAGCTCATGCATCTTTACCCCGGTAGATTCTTCAGCTTCCACGACAGCCCCGCTAACCCTGTATATGCGCATCTGAATCACCAAACAGCAACCCATCTACGAGATCAAGCCTACTCCGGAATATTTCATCTATCATGGATTCCAGCGAATAATCAACGCTTAAAAGACCGTCCTTCGAAGCAAGTTGAACCCCACCTATGATGTCCTTCTCGTGGAAATCGGCCTCAGCTCCCAACTTTTTCGCGGCCCTCTCGAGGTAATCCACGTCCGATGATCTACAGTAAATGATCACTTCCTTAGAACCTATGGCGCTTATACCGTCGGCTAAGCACCTAGAGAGAAACCCGCGATAATCTTGAGACGACACGAAGACCTTTATTTTCTCAACTAAAGCGGACCTGAGCCTGCTTCTTGCATCTTCTCTCGCCTGTATAAGCTCGTTTTTGACTTCCATGGACGCAAGGGATAAGGCCTTCCTCTCCTCGGCGTCGGCCTTAAGTCCAATCTCCCTCTTTTTTTCAGATAAGTTACTGGCGAGCTGTTTATAAACCCGCTCTAACACGCTCTTGGCATCTGCCAAAGCTGAGTCCAGAGCACTATCATATTGAGATATGGCATCAGATACTATCTTATTGTAAAGCGAACTGAGATCTCCTTCTATCTCAGGCAACCTTGGTCCCCACCACACGCGTTAGGGCTCCCATAAAGCTCGATAAATCTACACCAGTACCGCTTAGCACAACAACCGGAGTGGGGCTACTGGCCATAACGTCCCTCAACTCCTTGCTAAGCGATGATGCCCACGGCTCCGATATTATAACAAAAGCGTATTTGCCAGACCAAAGTGCAACCTGCAGATTTGAAATCGCGTGATCCCTGTCAGGTGCGCTTAAAATCTGGGCACCCGCCGCTGCGAAGCCATCGGCCAAGTCAGATGACCCCATGAATGCCACACTCACCATATGTGCACCATGCCGGTGCTTAAAAAGCGTGAGGGCAATGCAGAGCAAGCCGGACTGTTATGTCACTCGTACACCGCTCATTAGTGAAACACCGATAAACTATTGATAAAGCTATTGAGGCATTCCGAAAGCAAACTGCCCGTACTTGCAGGCGATTTTCCGGCTAACCAACACGCCTGCTTTCACAAAAGGAATTCCGGTGGACGCTGCGTCATGCCAATAGAGACGAGATGATTCCCATCCTCGTTTCGAACGCAAAGTCCTATCGGGTAAAATATATGCGTTCTATTCATGTCACAAATCTAAAACATGTTTAAACTGACTCTCTTAGAAGCGAACTATTCATCCGCCCTTCACGGACTCCAACCCTCTAATCTCAATAAATGTAATCTGCCCACTCTAACGAACAGACGAGACCCTGCTCCCTCTTCACTCCCCATCGATAAATCGTCCGTAAAGCTTATGGCAAAAATAATAGGCAGGTCAAGAAAAGCGCGTTCAAAAGGGCTTCTAACTGATTGTGGCCACATCAACACCATATTAACCTCATCCCAAGGATTTTTTATAAATCTTTAAACTCACGCGATATCGGCTTTCCGCCCACAAAAAACTTTCCTTAGAAGCTTTCTACCATCTGCTTTCACACCGATCGGCGATCGTCAAACTAAAAATCAAGCACATGATATCTAACGTGTACGAAAGGGAAAGAAACCGCATGGTTGATATTCTCGTTCAAGAGGGCTTCATTAAGTCACAGGCCGTGGAGCAAGCCATGAGAAGGGTTCCAAGACATAGGTTCGTTGCGAAGGGCTACGAGACGGTTGCGTACGAAGACGCGCCATTTCCCACCGAGAACGGCCAAACAACGTCCGCGCCTTCAATAATAGCCATCATGTGCGAGGCTGCGCTTCCTTTTTCTCTCATGTTTGAAGTAGGATGCGGATACGGTTATTTGGCCTCGGTATGCGCTCTTGCACAGCCCAATGGAAAAATAATTACAGCTGAACTTTACGAGAATATAGCAACCCATGCAGCCAAGAACTTTACCGACTTAGGCATCGATGACAGAGTTACCGTCATCGTCTTCGACGGTTCACTGGGCCCTCCGTTGAACACCCAACCAGACACCATAATCATTTCCGCCGCGGCTCCAGAAGTACCTCACGCTGTATTTGAAAAATTGGCAGAGGATGGGAAGATGATTGTACCGGTAGGAACCGATGTGCAAGAATTGCTGCTAGTGAAGAAGAAGAAAGGAGCCATGATCACCAAACCTCTCATTCCATGCATATTTGTTCCAATGCAGGGCACGTACGGAGCAGGGCATTACCCGTAAGCGCTAAAAACGCGCGCACATAACTTTATCTTCTCAAGATGCATAAATATATGTCTTACAGAAAGGTCCAAAAGACCTCAAAAGGAACATATCTCATATCGCTGCCAAAGGAGTGGGCTACTGAGTACTCTTTAGATAAGCAAGAAGCGCTCTTGATAACTCAAGGCTCCGACGGATCACTAATAATCAGACCTCCTCAAGCGAGAAACAAGGAGATCAAGGTAACCCTCCACATGGCTCCTTACATATCTAGGCACATAACGTGGAGCTACCTTATGGGGGCGGACCTCGTCGAGATCATAGGAGATACCCCCATAACTAAGGAGGAAAAGTCCGAAATAAAAGAAGCCATAAGTAGGCTGGCGGGATTTGAGATAATCGACGAGAAAGAAGATAAGATAACCATAGGAACGCTCATGGAAGCCGGACCCGGTTTCATAGATAAATACCTCAGAAAAGAGCTCTTTGTAACAACTGGAATGGAGCGCGAAGCGGTCGAGGCTTTTCTTAAAGGAGATGCGGAGTCGGCTCAAGACGTCAAGGAAAGAGATGATGAGGTCGACAGACTATATTTCCTGCTGGTAAGGCTTACGCGGGGAGCCATAGGAAACGCTTACATCAGCGAGAAGTTGGAAATCAGTCCGCTGTCAGCGCTTGACATAAGAGAGGCATCGGAAGTACTGGAAAACCTGGCCGACTACGCCGTAAAGGTGGCGAGCTTAGTAGCATCTCAGCGTGCGCTTGCGCCTAAAGATGAAGTCTCCGTTAGGTCGTTTCTGAGTGAAATTATGGACATTCAGGGAAGGGCCATAGAAGCGCTGCTTTCAAACGCGTTTCAGGATGTGCCATCTCTACTCGAGCGGAGATCAAAGCTCGTAGATCTATTGAAGTTCGAGACAACAGGCAAGGGATGCGACCTTATGAAAGTGCTCAACTTTCAGGCGGCCATGGAACAAGTGCTTGAGCGCACCTATGACCTGGTTGACCTAATCGTGCCAAAGACTATAGACGCAACCACGACTAACACCTGACATCCTCCCACCCCGATAGGTGTGGGGTTCCTGCTTCAACGACCGCGTTCGATCCCCATGCCACCAGACCGCAGTTTCCCGACGCTGGAAACCTTCCTTTGACCAAATCCGGAAGGCGGGTTACGGAGCGTTTATTCACGGGCATGAGTTCGGGCGTGCCCCGCCCTACCATCGGTTGGTTCTCCCTATGAGCGATCACATGATCGCCGTAAAAGTTTTTCGCAATTCATCTCATCCCTGAAGATCGGAGCTTTCTTGCTCATTTTCTCGTAAACTGGCCATACTTGTAGGTGGTTTTTCCGGTTAACCAACACACCTCTAACAGAAGCTTATGGCATCAGGGCGCCTTACCATGATATCAGCGCCACAGCCATCCAGACGGAGATACCGCATCGAGCGACTTTGCATAGTTCCACAGGGCGCTATTCATGCGTTTCCTCACGGAATTCTGCTCCTCGATCGCCATTAACTTAAAAACGATAAATGCTTGATATTCATGGAAAACGTAGCCATAGCCACCCTTCCTCTCCACGATGGGAAAGCTCCATCATACCTAGTCGAACGCATGAAAAGGATGTCATCGGCAATCGCTACCATCATGGTACAGGAGTACGGCACGAGGGTGCTGCTTGAGAGACTTGCAGACCCACTTTGGTTTCAGGCGCTTGGCTCGGCTCTTGGCTACGATTGGCACAGCTCAGGTATTACTACCGTTCTCACGGGAGTTTTACGTGAGGTGCTAAGCATCAGCTCGCACGGAGTTATGGTTCTGGGTGGAAAGGGAGATATGATGAAACTTATCCTTGATGAGATTGACGTTATGGCTGACGCCGGCATCATTAAGGACTCGAAGGCTAACGAACTCAAAAGGGCAAGTAGGCTTGCCGCAAGGGTTGACACATCAGCTGTACAGGCCGGTTATCAGCTTTATCATCAAGCGATTTTCATTGATGAAAAAAGTAATTGGACCCTCATACAACAGGGCATGAACCCTGAAGACAGGACTGCGAGAAGGTATCACTGGATTGAAACTAGCAGATTCGTCAACAACCCTCCCGAGGTCGTGATCGGCCTCAAAAAGGACGTCGTGCTAAACATGGTAGACCCCAAATCAGATGGCGCTCGCAAGGCCTCAATTGAGCTTGTTCAAGAGAAGACCGAAAGGTTGATGGCCGTCTTAGAGTCCTCTAAGCGCACAACGCTTGATATTTTCGCAAGCTGTGGAAACAAGGGCCTTGCACGCTTGCCCAAAGAAGTTGAGTTTCCGAAAAAGGTCAATTGGAAGGCTGTAAAGTCCATGTACGAGAATCCTCCAGCGACTTACGAAGAGCTCCTGCTGGTTCCGGGCGCCGGCCCAGCTACCGTAAGGGCGCTTTCGCTCCTATCTCAGCTGATATACGGCGAGGAGCCCTCGTGGCGCGATCCCATTAAGTTCTCATTTGCCGTAGGAGGAAAGGATGGAGTTCCTTATCCTGTGGACAGGAAAACCTACGATGCCGCAATCCGCGAGCTCGAAGAGGTTGCCAAGCAAGCGAGGTTAGACGATCCCGATAAAAGATGGATGCTCAGAAGGCTGGCAAGCCTCTCGTCATACAACGAAAAACGTGAGCTATGAGCTAGCCCTCGTTCGAAGCACTGCTTTCAACGGCCGCGTATGGCTCATCCATGGACCCTGTTCTGTAACCCATTATATCGACATCGACGTAATCGAAGCCGAGTTGCCTTAGGCGCGAGTATATCCTATCCGAATTACCATTGGTAAAGAGCATGGGGATTTCCTCCCTTCCTACCTCTATTCTAGCAACGTTTCCAAAGTCGCGAACGCGCACAACCTTGAAGCCGAGTTGCCTTATGTATAATTCAGCGACACCAACCTTCTTCAATTCGTTGAGGGTTATTCTGTGTCCATACGGAAAGCGAGAAGCTAGGCATGCCATTGATGGCTTGCTGAAATTAGGAAGGCCCACTTCCTTCGCTATGGACCTCACCTCATCCTTCCTTATTCCCAGTTCCGCCAAGGGGCTTCTGACGCCCACCTCGGATAGCGCCTTCGCCCCTGGCCTCCAACCTCCATTGAGGTCGCTTGCATTTGTCCCGTCAACAACCACACCAAAACCCCTATCCTTGGCAAGATTAACCAGATAACCCATTTCTCCTTTCTTGCAATAATAACAACGATAACGGTCATTGGCTAGTACTACGTCGGGAACGTCAGATTTAATGATCTCATGCCTGATTCCTATCGTTCTCGCTACTAAGGTAGCGTCTTGGATCTCTCCTGGAGGAAGAAGGGGGGAATCAAACGTAACCGCTAATGAACGGTCTCCTTTCGCTTCATGCGCGGCATATGCGACAACGGAACTATCAACCCCTCCAGAAAATGCGACCAGAACCGAGCTAAAAGGTGCAAACCAACCGATAAGTTCTGCCAACCTATCAGAAGACATTTCTCAAACTAATCAGGGACGAGGATAAAAGTCTTATTATGCCGTTATAATTCGGTGCAAATATTGAGGGGATTGCCGATGTAGCTAGTCAAGCCACCGTGATAGCCGCTATCTCTCCCACGATGCTGACGTAAATCGTAGCATCTGGATTCTCTAAATCCACTACAAGGCCTGTGCTTTCCTTTAGGGCTTTGCCCACGACCACTTCGATTTCCTTTTCTTCTATCGTTGAGCCGCGTATCCGAGCCTTCACCCTGAAGCTGCCGATTTTCTTCTTCATAAGGTAATCAGCCAGAACCCTTGAAGCGGCCTTGATTATGGATTCGGCGTCGGCTCTGCTCGTGGCATCAACCAACAATATGGTCCGAGAATAAGCGAGCTTTGCCCGGGCCAGCACCGCGGCAATATATCCCTTCGGAGCAGAAGAGAACACGAAAAGGTTACCTCCGATGCCGCTTTCGCGAACTTCAGCCCCTACTTTGAACTTGGCGAAAAGGTCGCTGAGCTCTTTGGCGGCCCTATCTTCCGCTCCAGGCTTAACCCTAACAAGGGCGACCAGGTTTTGACCTCCGGATATCTCATCAGCCATAAGTTTTAAGTTCAGCCCACCCAGGGATTATCTATCAGCTAGGTCCGATCCAGGTTTCGGTCGGATATGCCATGCATACCAAGCGTCCACACGAGAGGGGTAAACTTAACACGACATCGGCATAAAAGCCTTTGGAAGACCTTGTCACAGGCGTAGCCTCATAGATTTTGCCGGTTATCCTTAGCTGAAATTAAAAAATCCATGCTTTCATCAGCATCGTAAAGGTTACACACTTGCCGGATAAGTTCCGAAATTCGTCGCACTCAGCTCTGCGGTCGTTCGACGGACCAACGGATATTTATGGCTGCTCCTTGCCAGTGGCCACAAAATAGGTCAATGACATCACGGTTATCGGTAAGCCGAAATTGATTGAACCAGAGCCTTGATCGACGGTGATCGTCGCGCTTATAATGAATGCCCTGGAACCGCGACCGAATGGCCTAGCAAAGTGCTAACGTACTAATTAACGTTAGCCACAGCGAAGGGAAACGTCGCGTTCAAAAACGCCCGACCGGTAAATGTCCCACACAAAAGCGATCAGAGCGCTCGTAAATGGAAGTGATAACAGCGTTAACCAGCTCCATGGCCAAGGGCAGCAAGGTAGCCTCTGGATATACCAACGTGCTTTCACTAGTTGCCTCACTAAGCGTATGCCAGAATAGGGTTGCGTCGCCGCAACTAGGGGTTCCGCGCCTAGGCGCCAGAAAGCTATTAAAAAGCCAAAACCATCAAAGCAATTAGCGGCGCCTTCAGTATGACCCTTATAGCCTGTAGGCGCAAAGTCGCAAAAACTTTTTCATAAATGTGCGCTCCTGATGTCAATCGAAAAATTTTATGACTTTCCTTTTAGGAACCTCTTACGAGAAGCGATTAGTTCCCTCCGCGAAAGCGGTATTTTTCAAAACTTGTCACTATACTTTGGGTAGCACTTAGCCCACTTAAGAACGAGAATCCATTGCTGGGCCCGCGGAGACTTGAACTCCGGGCCACCGGATTATGAGTCCGGCGCTCTAACCATGCTGAGCTACGGGCCCAATTCTCTTACACCTTTCCCTTATATGCTTCACGCTTGACTGTAGAGCTCAGCTTTTAAGCAATGGCCGGATTTACGTATGTCCTTCAACCTGCTGGTCTCGTGTCCTAGGGGAAAGGAATCGATGGCAAGGTCCGAGCTTGCCTACTTTTTATCAGATCTAGGAGACAACGCTCCGCGCATATCCAAGACCAGATTTTCGGGATTACTAGAAGCCTTTACATCGCTTGACCCGTTCATAGTGGTTGAAAGGGCTAAGGAGGAGGCGCTCGAAAACCCTTGGAACTTCAGGTACGTCACGAAAATAGTCCCAATAGAAAAGGTCGTGAGCACAAATCTGGACGAGATAACTAAAGCCGCTAGGGAGCTCGAAAACGAGCTTTCAAAATGCGAGTCATTTCGCGTGACGGTCGTGAAGAGGGACTCGAGCCTAGAGGGGGACAGAGTCGTAAGCGAGGTAGCATCTCTATCGTCACAGCGCGTAGACCTAAAAAACCCTTCATGCGTGTTTTTAATTGAAGTTGTTGGAGAGGTTACTGGTATAGCAATCCTAAAAAAATCCGTATTTTCATTACAAAGAACTATCAACGGTGTGGAGCGTATAACTAAAATTTGAAAAATCACTCGAGATATATGCCCATTTCCTTGGCTATCTTCTTCAGCCTCGCGATGCGATCTGGTGTCGAAGGATGCGTCGACAGCAGGCCGCTAAGTCCGCCCCTAAAGGGATTAGCTATCCAAAGGCTCGACGTAGAGGGATTTGCCTTCATGGGGGCTCCCGCCCTTATGTAAGCCTCTATTTTCGTGAGAGCGCTTATTAGGTAGTCAGGCCTTCCCGTCAACCTTGCGCTTGCTTCATCAGCGTAGTACTCCCTACTTCTCGACAAGGCCATCTGTATGAATAGAGCCCCTATGGGCGCCAACAAAGTTGCGCCAAGCAATCCGAATGCCTCACCCTCTCTTCTCGCGCTACCTCCAAAGCCTCCAAACAGTAAGGCGAACTCAACGATGTAGCCTAAGTAAGATATGGCAGTGGCAATAGAGGCCGCTACCGTCGCTATCAGAATGTCATGGTGGATTATGTGCCCCGTCTCGTGGCCCAGCACCCCCATGAGCTCGTTATCGTTCATTGTAGTGAGCAGCCCCGTGGTAACAGCTATGACAGCATTCTTCTCGTTTCTACCCGTTGCAAAGGCATTGGGTTGCGGAGAATCAACTATGGCCACCTTAGGCTTAGGTATGCCAGCCCTCTGGGCCAGTTCGGACACTATCCTGTGAACCCTTGGTGCTTCGCTTTCGCTCACGATCTTGGCACGGGAAGCCCTGAGCACCATGCTTCCGCTGAAGTAGTAACTTATGAAGTTAATAATGAAAGCGAATACGAGAGCCCCGCTTATGGCGGCAATTGGTGAGGCTCCGAGCACATAAACGCCTACGGCATACCCTATAACGAAGAGCAGCGCGCCAAGCATGAACATCAAACCAAACATCTTGGCCGCAAACTCAGCTCTCATTTTTGCTCTAGTGTAAGTCTTAGTAGTGCATTTAAACTTATCGCCTTATATCTAATATTCGCTAATCCTCACTTCGACGATACGATTTTAATTACAACTCTGTTCTTAAGTGGTTTGTCTTCAGGAAGCCTTTGCTTCGTTACGGCATCCACAGCGTAAAGATATCCTTCACCGAGATCCGTATGTATCTTGTAGGCAAACTCCTTTGGAGTAGTTCCCGAGCGAACCAAGTACGCATCCGGAAGGACCCTCCCCTTTGAATCAGAATACTTGTTCGCGTCTTCAACTGGATACACAACTATGGCGCCGTACTGGTTAAGGACTACTTCATTTATGGCCTGTTGCACACCAGTACTTCCCCACTTTTCAAGCATTTGCTGGATTCTCTTTAATGCGTCTTCTTGCGCTGAAGTCAGCTGAGCCCCCGTCTTGATCTTAAATGTCGGATCTCCCGGCAAATATTCTATCAGACCCCTGTCCGCAGCCAGCCTTAGGGCGACCTCGGCTTCAGCGATCGTTGGTATAACGGGAATTGGAAGCGACTTACGCATAGATTCTATGTTGGCTTCCGCTTCCTTCATGTCTGCCTTGTTTGCAGCTATGACCTTGGGCTTGAGAGCGTATATCGCAGAGGCAAAAGCGTTGAGCTCTTCCTCTCTCCACGACGATAAACGCGTGCCCATCAGACCCGTTTTTTCCAAAGCCGCCGCTACTTCACCACGTGAAACGGAGAGCCCAGCCAGCTTCTCAGATAAAACTACCAGGGGATCACCGCGCACGGTTTCTGATGTCCGCACGCTCTTTTCCCAATCTCTCTTCAATATGCTGGTTATCCAACGGGTTATTTCCTCCTCTATTTCTTTCACATCTTCAAGTGGGTCTCTACTGCCTGGCGGTACCCTGTTTCCGTCTTCGTCTGTGCTCCCAGCGGCGTCAACCACGTGTATAAGGGCATCAGCCTGCCTCAGATCGTCAAGAAACTGATTGCCTAGGCCCCTGCCTTTCCAAGCACCCTTAACCAAGCCTGCAACATCAAGCATTTCCACTGGCACAAAGCGATTACCATCAATGCACTTGGAGTTTCTGGGCTCGTCCTTCACCCCTAAGTCTCTACACACGCAAGGTGTCCTAACGGCCGCTATCCCTCTGTTTGGCTTAATAGTCGTGAACGGGACGTCATCAATGGCAACGGGGATAAGCGTTGCAGCTTTAAAAAAAGTGGATTTTCCCACGTTTGTCTTGCCCACGACGCCTACTAGCATAAACCTCTCATGCAGCAACTTAAAAGGG
>ERZ1669251.257-NODE-257-length-15637-cov-5.747786_pt1 | contig 15637 bp, 15 predicted proteins | sample MGYA00579294_ERZ1669251 | MGnify/ENA primary metagenome ERZ1669251 (study PRJEB41166, sample SAMN08046056) | hot springs metagenome | biome: hot spring; feature: acid hot spring; material: thermophilic sediment; isolation source: thermophilic sediment from acid...
AGAAACGAGACCTACTACCGTCAATATTCCGGTGGGATGATAAAGATCAATAAGTATCGCGAAGAAACCCAAGTCGAGGAGCAACGCATCAAGCGTGCTGTTGCTCAGATCGTATCTGAACTGATCCGCTAGGCTAGGTCCCACTATGTCAACGCTTGCCTGCGGGGGAATTATCCCCTCAGATTTCAGCATTGATATCAGCTGAGTTAAGTTGCTAGCGTAGCCATTTACAACGTGTAAAGATATGGCTTGCTGCCAGGTGTACGTCAACCCGCCTTCTGTTTGGTTGACGTTAGCCGAAACCATCATCCCTGCGGCCGTTCCATTGCGGCCATGCAGCGCGGCCTCTGATGACACCATTTCAGAATAGGCCCCCATTATCTTCTGAACAACGTAGGTTGGCTCCGGCGTGGAAAAGATCGGAGAAGCCCCCCCAAAGCTTGACCCATTTTGAAGGTATATGTAGTTAGCCGCTTCCGATATCAGGGAACCAGCGCTGAAAACCCCTGGGGAAATTCCATAAACTATGAAAGTACCGTTATAGTTACTCTCGTAGTTATCAATGGCACTGATCATATTAAGCATGTTAGATGAGTCACCGCCTGGGGTCGTGATCTCAAGGATGAAGTAGCGGTAGCCGCTAGCCTCAGCAACATTGATGTTGTTAATAAGGTAGTCCTGAGATGCAGGGTTTATTTCCATGTTCATGCTAATACCATACACCTGCTGCCCCACGCTCATAGCCGAGGTGGCGAAGCAAAACACGCTGAATAAGAACATCATCACCAAAGCAAAAACGGTCTTCACAATTGTAAAAACGCGCGCGTTTAAACGGATTTTCTGGAAATCAGATGCTTAAAATCACAGCTTTAGGCGAGGGCTCCTCCTCCAGCTCCGCATCCTTCTCGTGCGCCTCACCTTTCCTGCAGTTTTTTGCACGACCCATATGGGCACTGGTTCGGCTCTCCTGTTAGCCTTGGCCAGCCTTGCCTTCCTGGAGAAGGGTTTGCTCTTCGCCAAAGGGCTCACCACGACCAGCGCTTATCCAAAGAGGGCGCCTAGTCCCTCTGCAGCCTCTTCCTCTTCCTTCTCTTCTTCCTTTGGCTCTTCCTTCTTCTCCGCTGGCTTAGCTGCCTCTTCAACTTTAGGTTGTGGCGCAACTGCAGCTGGTGCTGTTGCAACCGCGGTGGCATTCTTGAGCACTTCATCGATGTTTATATTTTTAAGGGCTGCAACTGTCGCCTTAACCCTTACGTCGTCAGCCTGTATGCCAGCCGCTTCCAGCACCTTTTTCAAATTGTCCTCGGTAACCTCTTTACCTGCCTGATGGATCAATAGAGACGCATATACATACTCCATGGTTAAGTCACTGGAAAATAGGACATCACTATTAAAGTTTAATGGATACAGCTATGGACACCATTCCGAATCGTGACGGAAAACAGGCCCTTATCAGGTAAGCTTTCACGCGGAACACAAACCGAGAGGGGACACAAAGAGCAGGGTTAAGACATTGAACTTGGCAGGTAATCCGGCACAACGCACTAAATCATTACATCGAAATCATCGCATGTGGGCATCGCCGAGGTAAGGTCCGCATGCCAGCCTCATCTTTTTCCTTCTTTAGTTTTGGGTAGCTTCTGCTCACGCGGTAACCGCATGATAAACAGGTCGTGACGACCCTCCCACGTCTTAACCTTACCCGCGATGTAACTGAGGGAACCAAGACAGAACCGCACTCAGGACACAATTCACGCCTAAGATAATATGGCCTTTGAATGTTGAACCTATCGCAGAGCAGCAAGGCCTTCTGAGCGTACTCCTTAGAATCGGGCTTTTTCGCATTTTTTTCTGCCAAGCTCAGATAATAGGTGACAACGCTTAGGACTTCAGCCTCTTTTTTGCCCATCGTCAAAAAGTGATGGCAACTCTCTTTAAAGGTTAGTTGTCAACTCCCTTAGGGGTTAGTCGAGGCAGCTCACACCAACACGCATTTATGCGAGGAGGCCTTACTATGGGTTGAGGGGCCTATTTGTTACCATCGAGGGCATTGACGGCTGTGGAAAGACTACGCAGGCGAGACTACTTCATAAGAGGTTACTTCGCGATGGAATCGATACAGTACTAACACATGAACCAACAGATGGCCAAATAGGGAGGCTGATACAAAAACTGCTCAAAGGACAAGGGGAAGTTCCAGCGAAGCTCCTAGCGCTGCTCTTCGCTGCGGACCGCTATGAGCACGTTGAAAAGCTTATAAAACCAGCGCTACAGTCAGGCAAAATAGTGATATGCGACCGCTACTATCACTCAAGCATAGCGTATCAGACCTCCATGGGAGTCGACGAGGCCTACGTGAAGTGCATCAACGACTTCGCTGTAAAGCCTGACCTAGCCATACTTCTTAGGATTAGCGCTAAGACGGCAACAACACGCGTAACCAAAAGAAAACATGTTCAATATACCGAGCAGGAAACCCTTCAGGCTCGCGTTCAACAAAAATACGAGGAACTCTGTCGCGAAGGTGAGCTAATCCCTATAGATGCAGAGGGAAACCGCGCGGACGTCCAACGGAAAATATGGGCCCTTGTATCCGGAAAGCTCTCTGAAAGGCACGTTCACGATAAAAGGTCTGCTCCTTGAAGTCGTGCAGCGCTTGCTTAACCTGTATTATCAACTGAGCTTACGCAACTTTTTTATGTCTAGGGTACTGTTGATAGCGTATGGAAAACAGCGATCAGGAGAAGGCGTTATCATGGATAAAGAAAAGAATTGAGGAGCTCGACGAGGAATTAGCGGCGCTTAAAGCACTGGTAAGCGTAATGGAAAGCCACAGGACCCCGAAAGCAGAAGGCGTCCAAGTAGAGACCGAGGAACCCAAGCAAAGCTCGGTCGAAGTCAGCGAAAAAACACCTCCCAAGGAAGCGAGGCCAGAACCCGTGCCGCAACCTGCGAAAGAAGAGGTCAGCGAGGTACCAACGGCTCAAATATCCATAGGCGACAGGAAGGTTGCGGCCATATTCCAGCACGATAACGAAATGAAGATAGACCTGTTGGTAGCCCTTAAGCCCGATACCCCTCCTTTTAAGTCATTCTTCTTGGATAAAGTTCTGGGGGACTACGAGAAGAGGGATAAGCAAAGGGAACAGGAGGGGCAACTGCCTGCCGGAGGCGCTTTAACTTACGAGGTGCTCACCGATAACGAGAACAACATAACGCAGATAAAAATCAAAAACATAAACGATCAGAGAAGAACAAGGGAGATAATATCCACGATACGCTGGACCATCGCAAGAATGATGGAAAAAGAAAACCGCCGACCTTCGCATCCGAGGGGTAATCGAGCTCACGCTCTCCATAGCTACGAGGAACATCAGCGGCATTATCACAAAGCTAGTAACTAGGATAAGCGCCGTTGGATTAAGTCCAAAAAATCCTCCCCCGATGGTTGCCGCGATCATGCCCATAGTCAATATTGTAATCGGAAGTATGACGAACAGGGATATAACGCTTTCAGTCAACGCTCCTAGGTTTTCAAGAAACTTATCGATTGTAAGCCGCTTCTGGTTCATTATATTCTCCCTTTCGTGATTTATGAAGGGCCTGAGATCCACACTGCTCTTCGTGCTCAGCACAAAGCTAGACAAGAAATTGGAAAGCTCGTCCGATGGGCTTCTTTTGGCTGCGTTCATTATTGCATCAGATGGGGATATTCCCAAGAGGTCTATCTCTTTCCTTATCTCGTTAATCTCGTCTATCCATATGCCATATATGTGCCTGTCCTTAAAGGAATTTATGAGCTCTTTCAACGGCGCCCCTGCTTCTATGTAGCTCGCGAACCTCTCCACAATGAAGGGCAGCACCGCCTCCAACTCTACTTTTCTTGACGACTTCTTAGATGATACGTAATAAAGGGGAGCTCCGAGTCCCAGCGAGAATCCTATAAGCCCTGTCGACGTCCCGAGCACTAAAGCGCTGACCAAATTACGGGTGATGTAAAAGAAGATCGCGAAACCCGTGAAGAAACCTCCCACGGTTCCAACGAACATAAGTACCGACCAAAAGGCCATGAAATCCTGCTCGTCGACGTAAATACCGGCCTTCTTGAGCTCGGGCACGTACTCACGTACCAACGACGATAAGAAAGAGAGAAAACCCATGTTCCGCCTGCTCCAAGCGCCAGCGCTCACTAAGGACTTGTTCTTTATGACGACCCCCTCATGGGCAGGCTCCTCTTCCAAGGAGCCTCCTTCTAGCTGTTCAGCCTCGCCCGGAGGGACCTCGCCCGAAGATGCCTCAGATGGTGTGCGAACCTCCCCTATCTGAATTGTGACGTTAACCTTCTTTTTGAATAAGTCTTTAAGTTTCACTGGGAACGCCCCGATTGATTCGATAACCTTGCCTTGATGACTATTTCCTTTTTATTTACATAATAATCGCGCATAACCGATATGACGTCCATTCTACTATTTCTATGAGTCCTAGCCATCCACTTGAGTATCTCAGCCTTGTCATCTACCTCAAGGTAAATCTCCTTTAACGGCTTCTTAGTAGATGACGATAAAGATTCCATTGCCACGCTGTTACCATACTCTACTATGTCCTTAGATGGATTCCAGGTCGCGTAGTTCTGATAAAGAACTCTGTTTGTTGCCAAATCATAGCTTGTTATCTCGTCTATGGAACTTACCCTTCTAACGAAGCCAGAGTGGGTCGATATGCGGCTTATGTGCACTACAGCAGACACGGCGGGGATAAGCGATGGAGACACTGATATGGGAGGGCTTATTAACCTGTTTATCATAGAATCCACGCTGTCGGCGTGAATTGTGGTTAGCCCGCCGTGACCGGTCATTATAGATTGGAAGAACACAACGGCCTCCTCGCCCCTTATCTCGCCAACGACTATATAGTCGGGTCTCTGCCTTAAGCTCGCCTTAAGCAGCTCAAAAAGGGTTATGCTTGATTGCTCTCCCTCTATGCCCTTGCTATGCAGAGAAACCCAGTTCTCCCTTTCAAGCCTGAGCTCGGGTGTCTCCTCTATGGTAACTATCCTTTCCTGTGGGTCGATCAAATCTATTATAGCGTTCAAGAGCGTGGTTTTTCCGGCCCCCGTAGACCCTATTACCACAACGGATTTCTTTGATTCCAATAACTCCCATATGTAGGCCGCTTCCTTGGGCTCGAGGACTTTATTCGATATAAGGTCGATTATGGTAAGAGGCTCTGGCCTAAAGTTCCTTATGGTAAAAGTAGAACCGCTTCCAGATACCTCCTTCTTATACGTTATTAGCACCCTACTGCCATTCGGCAGGATACCATCCACTATCGGCTTAGCCAAGGAGATATCCCTGTTCGCCATAAAGGCAAGCCTTTCAACCATGGCATCCAACTCCTCCTCTGAATTGAATATGACGTTTGTTTCAAGCTCCCCATATCTCCTGTGAACCACGAAGACGGGAATCGCTGTCCCATTGCAAACCACGTCCTCGACGTTAACATCCCTGATCAATGGCGTTATCTTTCCATAATCTATAAGATCTCTGGTTAGGTAGTAATAATACTTTTGAAGAACGTTATCAGGCACGCTGATCTTGTTGCGCTTTGTAACGTGCAGCACAGCAGTCTTCAGCAGTTCAACCGCTTTCTCTCTATCTAGGCTTATTGCTTCAAGCGGAACAACCCACTCCTCCAGAAGGTACTGTTTTATTATGCCTATCTTTTTCACGTCTTCCTCGCTCAGCCTAGGTTCGACAACCTCGTAAACCAGCGCGTTTGTTGAGGTCTCTCTGCGTATCCCAGCGTAACAGTAAGGAGCTTCGATAGGATACATCTCGATATAACTCTTGGAGGCCGTAGCAGACATACGGTGCATATTATGCAGTAGTATTTAAATTATGGCTCAAATACTTTCAAACAAGACCACAGGAATCATGCGATAAGGAACTATTTCGTCTCACCAAATGGTCATATCTTCTCCTAGATGATGAAGAATTAAGCGGCATACAAGGACCACATCCAGGCCCTTATCCAAAAGAATCAATGCGCGCTACGCATTTGTGGCTTCATTGATGGATCTATAGACGCTAAGAGCTCTTGCCTTAAACAAGAAATCGGCCTCCATGTAAGGCCTAGCCTTACCTATCGAAGAGGCGGAAACCAACGTCATATAGATGCCCGGACCGTTCTTGAAAAATAAGACGTAGAGCAAAGTAACTATCACTATGAGATTTTTTTCAGCTGGCTTTGATACATCTCCACCAGCTCATCGGTTGTGGTCGCATCCTCAGGAGCTTTATCTGTTCTCCACTTTCCCGTAGTGCGCGGAAACCTTATTGCGAGCCCCGCTCCTTCCTTGATCCTTCCATAAGCTGCGGTATGGATTGGGCTAAGCGTTATCTCGGCCCCCTTTACCTCTATGACGTACTTTGGCTCAAACCAAACGTCAGGCTGAAGCAGGCTTTCGACGCGCGCCGGCTTGCGTTCTACCCTTGCATCACCGAGCTTCTGGGGCAACGAGAAAAGTTCATCATCCGAAAAGCCGCTGCCCAGCTTGCAGACGGTACAGAATTCATCCTTGGCCTTATCATATGCTGCAAGTAACAGCGCTCCATAAGTCCCTGCGCGCTTTCCCCTCCCATTGAACGCTCCAACTATCACCAAATCTACTGTATCTGCCAGCTCGCTCTTGTAATCGCGCTTATACTTTATCCAAAGCCACCCTCTGGCGCCAGCTTGGTATACCGATGCATCGCTGATATCCTTAGCCATAACCCCTTCGCATCCATCACTTATCGCCTCTTCAAAAAAAGACTCAAATGTACTAAGATCGGATACCAAAGTCCTCGTTGCCAGCTTTACCGACCCAGACGTATCGACCACACTCTCAAGTGCCTTCCTGCGCTGAACGTATGGAACCTGTGTGAGGTCGTTGCCATTTAAGTACATTATGTCAAAGAGAAATATGTTAGTAGGGATCTCCTCCAGTGCCTCCTCAACACCGTACTTCCTTCTTCTGTGCATAAGTAATTGAAACGGCATCAATTCTCCAGTGTTGGGATCAACGCCAACAATCTCGCCTTCTACTATAGCCTCCGATGCCTTAACGTGCTTCGCGATGGAGGAGATAACGTCGGGAAACTGAGAGGTGATCTTCTCAAGCCTGCGGCTAAATAACTCGACGTTCCCATGGGTTATGTGTGCCTGGCATCTCTCCCCGTCGTACTTGTACTCAAGCGCGGCCTTTCCACCGAGCTTTGCAAGAACCTCTTCTGGGCTCTTAAGGCGTTCAGCGAGCATTGGCCGAATCGGCTTTCCGGGCGTGGGCTTTATCACCTTGATACCTTCCAATCCGCTCTCGGCAAGGCTCTCGGCCACCTGTCCTATGTCGCTGGTCAAGTTATACGCTCTTTCTATAAGGGACCTATCTCCTCCAGCATAGATCTCCGCAAGCGCATCCAAGATGGTCATATCCGCAACTCCAAGCCTCAGCTTTCCCATGACCGTTCTGACCAAGTATTTGGCCCCTACAGGAGTGAGACCACCAAAAATGCCCGAAAGCCATCCCATTTTCTCATCCTGTGAGCCGCCGCCAGCTGAGCGAGCTATTTTATCCAGCGTTAAGTACACGTCTTTTACCGTAGGCGGCTGCGGTTGAACGAGCTGCTGTATTGCTTTTGCCTTAAAGATCTGCTCAGCTACTAGCCCAAGATCTCCGGTCTTCTTGTAAAGCGCCTCAACTTCTTTCAGAGGTACTCCGACGGACTTGGCCAGCGCCCTCTCAACAAGTTTCTCGCCAAGTCCTATCTCAATCCCGACGAAGTCGGGATACAACTTTCCCAGCGTTAGATAAGCCAACGGACCAACCTCATCCTTGCTGGCCCTCTTGAGCATGTCAACCAAAATGGAGGTTATCTCAAGCCTTTTAGTGGTTGACTCGATCTTCGAGTAAAAACTCGCCACTTCTGAGTACAGCATCGCGCGTTAATTGCGACATAGACTTTTAACCTTATGGGGATGACACCTTCCCTTCCCTTTTGCAGGCCTAATCAAGAAGCAAAACGCGACAATGAAATCCATCGAACACCTTGAGGCTTATTTGTCCTTTGCGATGCTTTTCACTCGCTAAGCTTAATTGTGCCCGTCCAAGTGTAAAAGAGAATGTCTCTATGGAAAGACATAGTCACGACCATGAAGCTGGTAAGAAAGCCTACTCGCAAGGAGTTCTGGTTATCCACAAGGATAACGTTCATAGGACTTCTTGCAATCGGAGTTCTGGCTTTCTTAATTCACATCCTTATGGCCGCGCTTCCGCTTTAGGTGATGTTAATGCCATTTAATTACGCGATTAAGGTAGCCCGCGGCAAAGAAGACGAGGCAGTAGACGAGCTCGCCCAAAAAGCCAAAGAGATGAACTCCACCGAAGCATCGCAAATTCAATCCATAACAAGCATCCCATCTTTAAGAGGATATCTTATTGTCGAGGCCGTTAACTTCGCCGCTGTAGATAGACTCATTGATGGAAGTAGATACGTAAGAGGAAGAATAAAAGGTCTCGTGAAAGACGATGAACTGCAAAAGATGCTAGTTCCTGCCCCCGTAATCGATCAAATCAAGGAGGGATATCTCGTTGAGGTAACCGGTGGTCTTCTCAAGGGTATGAGGGGAAAGATTGAATTCATAAACAAGGCAAAGGGCGAGGTTGGAATCAGCTTGATTGGCACCCCAAACGTGATGCCAGTCGTGGTCTCCGCGGATTCTTTAAAGGTGATCTCATCTGAGGCTGTAAAGGAAAGCGAGGGTGTTCAAAATGGCTAAGAAGGTTTTCAAGTTCAGAGTCGACGCGGGAAAGGCAACTCCAGGCCCTCCCATAGGGCAGGCGTTGGGACCGACCGGCGTAAAAACACCACAGGTGGTAGCGAGAATCAATGAGCTGACCAAGCAGTACAGTGGGATGAAGGTCCCAGTCAAAGTGATAATAGACATGAGTACCAAGGACTTTGAAGTTGAAGTAGGACAGCCATCGGTATCATCCCTTCTACTTCACGAGATAGGCAAGAGCAGTGGCGTTGGGAAGCCCGGAGTAACAGGGGAGGCAACGGCAGGCGACATAAGCATGGAGGCAATTGTCAAAATAGCTGAACAAAAGGCGAAGTCGCTCACCGCTTCGAACTTCAAAGCTGCGGTAAAGCCCGTTTTAGGGGTAGCCGCATCCGTGGGCCTCACCGTCGATGGAAAGAAACCAAAGGAGATAATTTCAGATCTTGACTCTGGCAAATATGATCAGCTTTTAAGCAAAGGCGAGATAGAGCTTGAAGCAGAGAGGGCGAAGTGGTGATGCCTATACCTACTTTAGAGGAGCTTACTGAGGCCGTTAAGAAGGCAAGAGTGGAGTCTAAGCCAAGAAACTTCAAGCAAAGCTTTGAGCTTGTCGTTAAATTACCTCACTTCGATTCCAGAAAGCCAGAGTACAAGCAAAATAAATCGGTAATTCTTCCTCATCCACTTAAATCTACTGAAGTCGCGGTCTTCGCAGTTGGGGAAAGGCGCGCCATGGCCGAAAAAGCAGGCGCCGCCTTCACCATGGGAAGAGATGAGCTTGCAGCTTTGGCGTCTGACAAAAAAGCCGCAAGAAAAGTTGCGAAAAGCTATGATTATTACCTTGCCGAACCCGAACTCATGCCTCTGGTCGGTAGAGTGCTTGGCCCGTTCCTTGGCCCTAGGGGAAAAATGCCAGATCCAATACCCCCGAATGCAGATATGACGAACCTAATAGAGAGAGCAAAAAGGACGGCCAAGGTACGCATGAGAGAACAGCCGTATTTCTCGGTTAAGATAGGTGAAGAGGACCTAAGCGATAAGGACGTCGCGGAAAACGCCCTTGCGGTCTTAAACGAGGTAGGAAGGGAGTTCAAGAACCCCTCGGTTGAGATCGGATCTGTTATAATAAAGCTTACCATGGGTAAGCCCATAAGCTTAAGTGGTTAAAAATGCCATCACAACAAATCTTACTTAAAAAGCAAAAAATAGCATCCGAGTTAGCAGAAAAAATAAGGAAATACAACTCGGTCATGATAATAGGGATACAGGGAGCAAATGATAAAATGCTCGCAGAATTGAGGTCACGCCTAAGGGGCTTGGCAGAAGTGAAAGTTGCCAAAAACAGCACCGTAGTAAGGGCCCTCACCTCTCTCAAAAACGACAGACCCGATATAGAGAAGCTGGCCGCCCTTGCAACGGGAACCAATGCATTGATAATTTCCAACACATCTCCGTTTATCCTTTCAACGATAATTGATGAGATAAAAGATTCAGATTGGATAAAGCCAGGAATGCCATCGCCAATCGATGTTGTGATACCCGCTGGTGACCTCGGCCTACCGCCTGGAGGACCTGCAAGCGTGTTAACCGACATGGGAGCGAAGATAAAGATAGTCAAGGGTATGATAAGACTCGACGAGGACTTCACGCTAATCCACATGAAAGAGAAGCCCAGCGCCGCAGCTGCCTCTCTCTTGATGGCCCTTGATATAAAGCCGATACCCCTGAGCTTCCAAATAAAGGGAGCATGGGATGGCGTGTTCATACCAGGAGAACAACTCCATATAAGCATCGAGCAGTACGAAAAAGACCTTGTAAGCGCAAAGCTCAACGCGTTAGCAGTGGCCGTCGAGGCGGAAATAATGAACGACGAGACGGCTCCGCTCATACTTCAGAAAGCCGCAATACAGGCATATGCGCTCGCTGGCACGGGTGCGTTCTTCTCTCCGAAGGAAATGGAGGTAGCCATCAGGCGTGCGGCAGCATCAGCAGCGGTTTTAAAGACTTCAGCTAAACTTTGATTTTTACGTGGTCAGACCCATTATTGGGCCTCATTTTTATTCTTCCGGCTTAGTGCGCTTACGCAACCATCCTATTCGTTTCTCATAGCCCACGCAGCTATATAAGAGGCAGAATCCTGAGGCCCTGAGCTTGGCAGAAATGGCACACCGTACTTAACAGCAATCGAAAGCAATGAGCTTCTTGGGCCTGGCTCATCGCTGTTCAATAGAGGAGGAATACCCTCCACAATGAATATGGGTTTTCCAAGCGTCTTCATGAATATTGCCTCCTCAAATAGGCCTCCAGAAGAAAGCAAATCAGCAACCTCTGAACAAGCCATAACCCTAACCACAACATCCTTGACTTTCACGTAATTACCACCAAGATCTTTGAGAGAATAACTTACTCCCAGACCTTTTAACGCCTGCGAAAGCCTTGATCCCTCTAGACGATGATCCAGTATCACTGTTCCAGAAGACATTTCCTCCGTAAAATCGAGCAGCCCCTTATTTATTTTTGTTTTTTTACCGTCATCCGGTGCAAAAGGAGCCTGAGAGCCTCCTTCCGAAATCGTCAGTTCCCCATCGCTGGCCGATATCAACCTACCCATCGTTCCTTTCCTTTTTAGCGATATCCAGTGGTATGTCTCGTCAGCGGTACCCTTGGCCATTAGTATAACGATTTTACCCTCTTTTTTTCTGCCGGTCCTGCCCCTTCTCTGTATTAGCCTTATGGCACTTGGAACGTTATCGTAAAACACTACGAGGTCGCAGTTTTCTATATCGAGACCTTCTTCAGCGACCTGCGTGGCCACCAATACGTTGATTAGACCACTTCTGAAGTCGTCTAAAACGCGCATCTGATCGCGCTGACTCATTCCCTTCTCTACGCCCTTCCTCGCCTGCCCGAGAAAAGGCGCTGGCCTTGCACCCTTAACGCTCCCCAGAATTGAGGAAAGCACCCTTGCAGTCTCCCTATAATGGGTGAAAACCAAAACCTTAGAACCTGTGTTCGAGAGCTCCTCCGATACCGCAGAGAGCAACGCTGGAACCTTTGGGTGTTCAAGGCCAGACCGCCGCAACTCCAATAGCTTATTCTTGGCTTCGCTCCAATCGCTGACGAGCATCTTCAACGAGCGAGTAGAACCAGCCTGTGCGACCGCATCTTCCATCTCGTCCATATAGCTTAGTGCGCTGCTCACGCCCTCCACCTCAACCAGCAACTTGGCGTGCTTCACCCTGATGATATTATTTAACAGGCCATATGCCTGAAAGTCGGTGGAATCCGCGCTACCCAACTCTATCTTTTTCCTCAGCTTATCTTGAATGTCCAAAAGGTACTTTATGGGGACGTTGCTTACCCTGAACCTTATGCCAAGCGCCGATAGCCTTTCGATGTATTTCTCAGAGATCTGATCTAGTAATCTGCCCACCTGCAAGATCTCGGCCGGCAATTCCAGCACAACCCTTTTCTCAGTTATCCCCTTGATGTAAGCTGCGACGTCAGCACTCCTTTCGTCTCTGGCTTCCACCTTTTTTATGTGTAAATTAGAAAGGATTTCCTCTAGGTGCTCCTTGTTATATCCAGGAGATGCAGTTAGTCCAAGAATCAAAGGATGCCTAGCCTCATGGACGTACCTTGAAGCTATGTACACATACGGGTAATCGCCAACTGCGTGGTGGGCTTCGTCAAAAACCATAAAAGACACATCAGTTAAATCGTACCTATCATCTCTGAGGTCGTTCTCTAGCGCTTGTGGTGTCATGAATATAAACTGAGAGTGATTCCAATACCACTTTCTGGCATCAGGGCTCGTTTCTCCAGTAAGTACCCGCAATTCATCAGCCTCTATTAGGCTCCCAAAGGTTGATGCGTGTTGCTCGGCCAAGGGGCGCGTGGGCGCTAGCACCACGATCTTCTCATCGGGATATTGTTCAAAGCGCTTAGCCGCTACAAGTGCAGCAATAACCGTTTTTCCAAGTCCAGTGGGCAAGACCACAAGGGTGTTGCCCTGTAAGGCGCTCAAGTATATGCTCAGCTGGTACTCCCTGGGTACAAGCGAACCCTTCTTTATGTAGGCTGGCAGCTTGGCGGCTCCTTCCACGTTGACCTCTAAGATCATGAGCTTTTAGCCATTTCGATGCAACATTCGCTGAAAATCTGGAGGTACTTGCTCGTAAAACTTGATGCTCGCAGGCACTATTATGGACTTGGGCAGATTATAAATTTTATCGTCGACAACGTCTCCAAGCCGAACCCAGTTTACAATTTCTCTTGGCGACCCAAGGGCCGATAGAAGTATCAACGGCCGTCCCTTTCTCAGAGCTCCCTTACTTAACTTTTCTTCCAGCTTCTCCAGAATTCCTAAGGCCTCCGAAAAGCCCATGTACCTGCCCTCCTCGTGCTTAACATCAAGAAGAACCAGCGTGTGAAGATCGCGAGAAAGATTATCCGCTATTACCTCATATGGAGTCTCTGGAAAATAGCCGTATCTTTCATCGGGATACACCACGGTAACGGGCGGGCCAAAGCGGTAAGGATCAAGTCCTGAGCATGAAGGCGCAAGCGATAATACGGAAATGCCGTGAACTACCTTGACCTCAATTCCCATTTGCTCTGCCCTACGCTTCAGGGCAAGGTGCGTTGTAAATATAAAAGGGTCCCCGAAGACGAGAAGAGAAATTGGGGATTTTTTGGCTGGTTCCAATACCTGGGCACCCTGTCCTTCCTCGAGGTCCTTTCTGCTGAGCACTATCACTTTTTTGCCAGTTAGCTCCTCCACTTTTTTTATGGTAAGCATGTCCTCTGGATCGGTGTATGCCTCTGCAAATACCTGGTCAGATGACCTGACAGCATCTAGCAACGATAGGGTCAGATTACCAGGACCCCCTACTCCCATGCCACCTATAACTAACATGGTGCCATCCCCACGCGCCCGCTCACGAGGCCTCCAACTCCTTGATCTTCTTAAGAGAGTCCAAAATTGTCGAGATAAGTGAAACGTAAGAGGGCATGTTATCTGAATCAGAGTCAAGGGCCGCGGAGACCTCACTTAACCTTTTGAGCAGTACCTCCTTCACCCTCTCGATGATGTAGGGTTCCATAGCCGACGCTTCCTGTTGCCCGGCTTTTACGAAGACCACGGGCTTGTTGCAGTGCGGGCATATCACTTGCCCGTCCCTAAGCCTAAACAAAGGGGAACCGCAGACAGGGCACGTATCGGCTAACATGGTCGCCCCTGACTTCAGAAGGTTAGCCATCCTCTTTATGTCTTCGTCGTTGACCATATGTAAGTAAGATAGCTCAGATAAAAAGGCATCAGCGGCCTTAGCATGGCTTTAGCCTTCCCTAACCAAGATCGGTAATAATACGATTCAATCTGGCTCTGGAGATGCTTCCGCGGGCTTCAATTCGCCCCTTTTGAACATGGTGAGGGCCTCAGTCTCATTAGATGTAGGAGAGTACAGCACCATCATGCCCTCGCCTTTAAGCGACGACAACATGCCTTCACCTATTTCCCTAACCAGCACCACTTCGACACCCCTGTTCTTAAGCTCTTTTGCAAGCCTCACGCCCTTTCTCCTAGTCTCAGCTAAAGCTGGGTTCTCGATTACGTCCACCTTGCCGCTCTTGGTATCCACGATCTTTATAAGAGGGACCGTGGCCATATGTCCCCTCAAGGAACCATCGGGTTGCTCAGGAATCGCCACGATCCACTTACCCTGGAAAGACCCTGGCTCAACATGTATACTGACGTGAACGACCGAGGGAATGCTCTTTTTTATTTCACCCTCGACCTTATCGGCTAGTGCGTCTGCCTCCTGAACAGAGTAATTGGCAGGCGCTTCAAGGTGCATCTCTACGAAGTAAAACGGGCCACTTTGCCTTACCCTTATCTCGTGTACCCCTACTACGCTCTCAATCCTTGACACGACGTCCCTTATTTTTTCGGTTATCTCCTCATTCCCGACATCAAGCAGCGTGTAAACGGCGTCCTTAGCTATCCTGTAGGCCTCAAACATTATGTAGGCCCCTATGAGTATTCCGACAACTTCAGCAAGCAAAACCATTGATAACCACTCCGCGACCACTCCTACCACAACTACTAGCGATGATAGGACATCCTGATAGGCGTGAAGGCCCTGAGCTTTCATCGACGGTAATGCTATACCAGGTGTCCTATTCAAGTAAACCATTATCGAGTAGCTGGCTGCAGCAGAGATTACCTCCACAACTATGGGTACAGCCGGCTGGGATACGCGAATGAAACTCAGAGAATCCCTTGCTATCTCCACAGCGGCAAAACCTATGGCTGCGGCCACTACCAAAGAGACCATGTTTTCTAGCTTATACAGCCCAAAGGGAAACTTTTCCGAGGCCGGCCGCTCGGCTACCCGCAGCCCTAGGTAAACCATGATCGTCATAAACACGTCAGAAAATGAATGAATCCCATCTCCAATCATTATCACGCTATGGAATAAGACGCCGCTCTCAAATTTGGCTGCCGCTAGGGCGGCAAACACCACCGCAGACACTAGCGTCCTTTTCCTCGCTTCTTCGAACAACTCAAGTGTTTTCGGTTTACCGATATAAGTTTAGCTAAACACCTAGATATGCGACCTTGAGTTACTTCTCAAACGCTTCAGCACGATACCGATAAAAACAAGCGCCACCAAATATCATCAATCAGCTAAAAGAACAAAGGTTTTCCCGATCCTAAGAATACGTGCGAATTATCCAGCTAACGGTTTCGGCTTCCCAACTCTTCCGGCGGTCAAAAGGGCTGTTCATCTTGCCGCCGCGAGCGCCTTGGTCC
>ERZ1669251.269-NODE-269-length-15154-cov-6.565733_pt1 | contig 15154 bp, 13 predicted proteins | sample MGYA00579294_ERZ1669251 | MGnify/ENA primary metagenome ERZ1669251 (study PRJEB41166, sample SAMN08046056) | hot springs metagenome | biome: hot spring; feature: acid hot spring; material: thermophilic sediment; isolation source: thermophilic sediment from acid...
GAAGAGATCTGTACCCGTAAAGCTTTTAACCCGGCCAGGGCGTGTTTATTTTTAGTTTCAATACCTACCTCGCAAAACTTGTTAAATTATTAGTGTTGATAGATACTCACAAGTATAAGCCAAAGCTTTAAAGCATACTGAATTAGGTGCAGAAAGAATACCGCGTGGACAGTGACCTTTAACCTTAAATTTTAAACCACAAATTTTTGTCATTATCTCTATTTCATCGATTGCCTTTCCAGCAGTAAGCTGATGATCAGGATTCTGCAGCAACATTCCAAACTTTTTTACACCTAAACATTTAACTTTAGATCAAAATTGAAACAACAGCGGCTCGAACCAAAAAGTGTATATTTGCACCATAGCAGTTTTTAAATATTTAAAATGTAACTAAATTTATAGAATTATAAGCATTGTAAAGTATATTAACCATAAATGTAAAAGAAAACATATATGAGCTCAAGGATTTCTTACTTTAAAATTTATGCAATATTCATAGCTCTAGCCTTTATTTTAGCTATAATTTATGTGGTTACTTCTGTCGTACCTATAATTCCCTTAAAATATTCAAAAGTTATAAACGCAGCTGTAGTTGCGGTAGTTTTATATTTAGCTTTAAGGATTTTTTTGCCAATATTCGATAGAGCTTTTAAAATAGAAGATCCAGAAGTAAAAGCAACAACAAAATTTGTAATATCTCTAGTTTGGTATGGAATAATAGGCTTGGCCGTTGCTGCTTCGTTCGGTGTTGATGTCTCATCGATAATACTGGGCTCTGCGTTTGCATCAGTGATCATTGGTCTTGCGGCTCAAACCGTCCTTTCTAATGTTCTTGCGGGTTTGGCATTACTGGTTTCAAAACCTGTTAAAATAGGGGATCGTGTAACAATAGCTACATGGCAGTTCGGCTCAGTTTTTCCTACATACCCTCCAAAGTTCTTTTCTCAGGACATACTGATTAACGGTTTTACTGGCAGCATCATTGAAATTAAACTTATGTACACATTTATTTCCGATGATGAAGGTGCTACCCTTGCTATTCCAAACAACATAATCCTATCTTCATCCATGTTCAGAACATATAAAGAAAGGATAATAACCACCGTAAGGTTTCCGGTTAAAAACATTGATGTTGAAACCGCAAAAGAAAGGGCGAAGTCTGCTGTTGAAAAATGTCCAATGGTTATCGAATCTAAAATATTTATAGATGAAGTTTATCAGGACAGTTATATACTGAAAATTTCTGCACTGTGTAAAGGTAACAGACAGGATGTTTGTAGAAGCGAAATTCTAGAATATATGCTCAGGGAATTTTCAGATAAAAATCAACTTAAGAGCTAAAAGGATAGCAATCTAGTTTTTACTTTCATAATAAATGCTTTAAAGTGGTAAGATGTCATTGTTACGGTTTTTAATTTAAAATTTAATAAATTAGCTTATAGTTTTGACGCTTAGAATTTCATTATCGTTGCTTAAGATCAGGTTGCTATAAGCTGTATTAAGAATGCCTTTTTTTAACAAAAGCAGCAAAATAACAGATGCGTACCAAGGACTGCCAGTGGCTCCAGGCGAGTTATAGTTCAATACAAAAAAGGTTCTCCCATTTACATAGAAAAACGGTTCTGAAATAAAGCCCTGTTTATTTATGATGTTATGTCTTATTCCTGAGATTCCTTTTCCAATAACGTCATCCTTGGTTATCCCAGTAGCAAATTCTGAAACCTTCCTGATCATGCTGGATTTAAAGAGCGATATTTTCCAGTCAGCAAAAACCATTTTCATAAATTCTGAATTCATAAAAAGCTTAGCCTTGATAGAAAATGGTCCTTCACCGGTACCCAAAACATTCTTTAAAATTTTTGAAACCGTTCCTTCATAATCGTAAGGGCCTGGAACAAGGAAAGCGTTCGGTCCAATTTCAGTTCCTCCTGTATGCCTTTTTATGATATGCGGATCAAGAAAAGGGAAATTAGGAAACCTTGGAACAGTATATATGTTCCTTTTAAAAAGCATGCCTTTTACGTCTGAAAGCTTCCAGTAATCTCCTCTAAAGTGAAGCTGTGCATAACCGCTAAGACCGTTCATAACAGCAAAGTTGAAGGTCTCGCCTCCAGCCACAACGACTATAGATGCTCCTGAAAATTTTTTTTCTGTACCGTTTAACAAGCAGCTTACTACGCCTTCACTGCTTATCTTTTTTGTGTCGCATCCATAAAAAATGCTGGCGCCTTTAGCTCTTGCTGTTTCGATCATTTTTTCAGATATCTGTTTAAAATTAACTACAGTGTCGGTCTTGCTAAGAAACGCAAGCTCACCCTTTACGTTAGGCTCTATTTTGCATATGTCTTTTTTATCAAGCACCTGGAACTCAGATTCTTTCATCCCATTTTTTATAGCCCAGTTTTCATAATCTCTGATTTTTTTAATACTGGCAGAATCTGTAGCAACTTCGAGTGTCCCTAACTGGTTCCAGTAAAGCCCGTTATCATTAACAAACTCCTTTAAAAAATCGTAAGATCTTGAAGCAGCAAGCGCAGAAGCTTTCCTGCTTTCTGGATTTAAATAGAAAGGTCTGTGCACAACCCCTGTGTTTCTGTACGTTGAATGTAAACCAGCTTCTTCTTCTTTTTCGAGCACGGCCACTTTTAAACCGTTTTCTGAAGCCAAATACGCTATAGTAGAACCCAATATCCCTGCGCCGACTATTATGACGTCATATTTCATGGGAGTTCTTGTCCCTTGAACCTCCCGGCATACTCAGCTGGAGGATTAACCTCTTCGAGTATAAGCTGACATATCTTTGTGCCAGGGAATATAGCTATTGGGCTCGGTGACAGGTTTGCTATCTCGAGGACTATCTTGCCATCAGAACCGGGAGCTACAAAGCCACTGCTTATGTGAACCAGAAGTCCCAGCCTTGCAAATCTTGACCTTCCTTCTATTCTTCCAGAGATATACGGAGGAAGTTTTACACTTTCTTTGGTTATGCCATGAACGAGTTCTCCTGGAGTTAAAAGCATGTAACCATCGTTAAGCGTAATCAGGTTTGTAAATTCCTTGTAATCGGTTTCTTCTTTAATTTCAACGACCTTCATCGATTTTTTGAATGTCCTGAAAACATTACCAAGCCTAAGGTCTATTGAAGCTGCCCCTACGTTTTTGTCATCAAAAGGATCGATAACTATTTCCTTGTTTTTGATCAGCTCAAGGATCTTTTTTCTTCCAATGATCATTTTACCTTAATCTATAGTAACTTTAACATCATTATAAAGATAGAGGTTAATCAAAATAAAAAATGATAACCAAAGGTTTTAAAATAGTAAAATTATGCGCTAAAAGTTTAAATAATATCGCTTAATTTATTAAAGATATCGAAAAATATTAACGTTTTAAGTAAAAAAATTTATTAACTGTCAATATTTTATCATGGCATGGAAATAGCTAAAAACGTCGAGGAGCTTTCTTGGACAAGAACTCATACATATTCTTTTATAGCTTTTGCAATAGGCCTGCTGCTTGAAGGGTATATCTTTGGAATTGCCCCAGTAGCAACTTCATGGTACACGATCCCAAAATCTATTGAAATCCTGATACTAGCATGGCCTTATCTCTGGCTCATAATAGGTATAGCCGTCTACGGACCGATATCTGATGCAATCGGTAGAAAAAAGACATTCTACTATTCCATGACTATGTACGTTATAGGCGGAATACTCTTGATTTTCAGCACCAACTATGCATTAGTGCTTACCGCTCTTGCAATACTGCTATTTGCTGCAGGTGGGGAGATGAACACCATTATGGTTATGTCACATGAAGTATTTCCCAGAGCACACAGGAGCAAAGCTATGATGATGTTAATGGACTTTGTTGCTCTATCAAGCGTCCTCCTTTCTGCAGTGAGCTTTCTGTCATTTTCGTCCACTCCTCTCTTCAGCAGAGAAATGACAGGCATAATAGTGCTCATAACCGTGGCTGCGCTTTTTATAGCGAGGTACAAGATGCCAGAATCCATAAGGTGGCTTGAAAAGAAGGGAAAGAAAGACGAAGCGCTTCAACAGATCCAGAAATATTTTGGTCAGGAAGCAGCTGTATCTGTAGCTTCTAAGTCGGTTGATATCAAGCAAAAAGATGTGCCCATATGGTTTAAAGAGCTGGTTACTACTCTTGTTGCGTTTGCTAACGCAGCAGGTTACGGTCTGCTCACTTATGCCCTTGCCCCTCTATATTTTCCAAACCTTCTGCCTTACATCTTCCTCATAGCTGGCGTTGCTGGCTTTGCAGGTGGTTTTCTCGGGCTCGCGGGTGACAGGTTAAGCAGAAAATGGCTGCTGTTCATCTCATCTCTGGGCGTTTTTGTCGTTACATTAGTTATATGGGCAACCATTTCTGTATGGACAAAAGTGCTGGCCCTTTTCTGGGGTTTATTAATCATATTGAACGTAATAGTACAGTGGGACTATATGACTGAAGACACTTTAAAAGGAGAGCTCTGGCCAACAGGCCACAGGGGGAAGCTAACAGCTCTAGCCAGGGTGCTTTCAATAGGAGCGTACATACCTTTGCTTTATATAAGCTCTAACTTTACGATAAACCAATTCATTCTAATGAACGTACTAGTCTGGCTTGTAGGTCTTATAGCGGCAACTGCTTGGTTAATCTGGGGTTACGAAACGGGGAAGGGAGTAAGCATAGGAGTAGCTTCAGGCGAAGCTTAAAACAAAATTTTAATTTATTTTTCTGAGCTTTGATATTTTAGAAAAAGATATATCTTTATAGTTTGTGGTGGATTCATGCAGTACAAGTGGACCGTTCTTACAAACACAACGCTTTCAATAATAATGACTTCTATGAATATGTACATAGTTCTTATATCTTTACCTACAATATTCAGGGGGCTCAATATAAATCCCTTCGCGCCCGGCGAATTTGTTTACCTGCTTTGGGTCCTTATGGGTTACAGCGTTGTACTTGCTTCTATCCTTGTAACTCTAGGAAGGATATCTGACATGTATGGCAGGGCTAGAATGTACACTTGGGGGTTTATAGTTTTTACAGCGGCTTCGATAGCGCTTTCGCTAATACCAAGCGGTACAGGTAACTCTGGCCTTTTATGGCTTATAATATTAAGGCTTGTTCAGGCTGTAGGTGGGGGCATACTGATGGTAAACGGCATACCTCTATTAACAGAAGCTTTTCCGCCGAACGAGAGAGGAAAAGCCTTGGGAATAAATCAGGTTTCATTTATAATAGGCTCGTTCCTTGGACTAATTCTTGGTGGGCTACTTTCAGGTTATGACTGGCACCTTATATTTGTAGTCAATGTGCCTTTTGCTCTTGCTGGAATGATATGGTCTATATTCAAACTTAAAAGGGAAAAAGGCACATCAACGGTTCCGCTTGATGTACCCGGTAATACTTCCCTAGCCGTAGGGCTTATAGCCATCTCGCTTGGGCTGACTTATGCCCTGATGCCTTACGGCAATTCACAACTTGGATGGGAAAGCCCATGGGTGATATCATCGTTTGCAGTCGGCATAATATCGCTAGTGGCTTTTGCTTTGATAGAAAGAAGGCAGGTAAACCCTCTGTTTGACCTTAAGCTTTTTAAAATAAAACCATTTACTTATGGTACGCTGTCCCTTTTCATGAACGCGATGGCAAGGGGAGCAATCATGTTCCTGATAGCTATATGGTTACAAGGAATATACCTTCCGCTTCATGGCATAAGCTACACTCAGACCCCGTTTTGGGCTGGAGTTTATATGCTACCCATGATGATAGGGACCGTTATACTCGGGCCAATAGGAGGAGTTCTTACTGACAGGTACGGCGCAAGACCTTTTGAAGTTGCAGGCATGATTATAATAGCTTTATCCCTTTACCTTTTGACACTTCTACCTTATAATTTTAGCTTGGTGCCGTTTGAATTAATATTATTCATAAACGGTCTTGGCAACGGTCTATTTTCTGCACCAAACACGACTTCTATAATGAATGCGTTGCATCCTAAGGACAGAGCTGTTGGAAACGGCATGAGACAAACAATAAACAACATAGGATCTACGATAAGCATGGCCCTTTTCTTTACTATAGCCATCACGATCTTTACAGAATACGTTCCGTCACAGATAGCCATGGTTTCTGCGCAGTATGGCCTGCCTCCCCAGATAACAGCTTTTCTATCATCTTTGCCAGCAACAGGGCTTTTATTTGCTGCTTTTCTTGGCATAAACCCATCTTCGGCAATTCCAGGTAACGTCCAGAACGTGTTGCCTCAGAGCGTCTTAAAGATGCTGGATTCAAACACGTTTCTCCCAAGCGTGCTTGGAAGTCCATTTATGACAGGATTAAGGTATTCCCTCTATATATCGGTTATATTGGTGATAGTTGGTGCAGTCTTTTCAGCAATGAAGGGTAAAAAGTACATATACGAAGAGGTCATAAAAAGCTGACAGAAGTTTAAAACATCTTTTTACGGGCTAAATTAGGTAAGGTTGCGGATATTTGGCGATAAAAGTAAAAACAAACTAAATAGATGTTCACATAAAAAAGAGCATTATAATAAAAGCTCATTGTTGATCGATCTCCATATCTTAACTGAAGGTTTAAAATGTAAAGATAGTTGGTTAAAGCGAAGGTCAACAACCCATAATTTAAACGCGCTAAAAAGATAAATATATATCAGTATATATTTTATTACCAAAATATATAAAAAATCCTTTGCTAAAAATTTTACATGGTTTCGCCTGAAAAAGTGAGGCCGGTGCACTGGCTGATCAGTACCCTATCAGCTATGGGTGTTTTTCTTGATGGTTATGACCTTAACGTTATAGCTTTCAGCATACTTATCATATCCACAGTTTATAAAATAAACGTCTCAAGTCCTCTTTACCCGCTTTTGCTATCGAGCGGACTGATAGGAATGGCTATAGGAGGTGTTATTTTCGGCTCTATTGCTGACAGAATAGGAAGAAAATCAATGTTTGTTATAGACATAATAATGTTCGTGATTTTTACAGTTCTTTCAGCACTCGCTGTTAATGTGTTAGAAATCATAATATTCAGAATTTTGATGGGCATAGGTATTGGCGCTGATTATCCGGTTAGCTCATCACTGATAGCAGAAATGTCTCCAACTTCTAACAGGGGAATGCTTCTGATGTACGGCATAATGTTTTACTGGCTAGGCGTTCTTGTTTCTGGCGCTGTAAATTACCTCGTGCTGCCTTTTGGCGCAGAAATAGCGTGGAGACTAGCTCTTGGTGTTGGCGCTGTCCTTGCTGTGCCGGTGATAGTTGCAAGATGGCTAATGCCAGAATCGTTCAGATGGCTTAAAGCATCTGGTAAAGATAAAGAAGCTGAAAAAGTCGCAAAAAAGGTCATGGGCGAAGGCTATTCTGTTCAATCGCAAAAAGATATAAAGGTATCAGAACTGTTTAAAAACTATAAGAAACCGCTTGCGTTTGTTCTGATTACATGGTTTGCATTTGCCCTTGGCTCTTATGGCTTTGGATTTTTTACTCCTACTCTCTATCACGAGCTGGGCATAAAGAGCCTGCAGACGATCGCACTTTTCGGAACATTGACTGCCCCATTCCCGATAATATCATACCTTGGCTTGATGAAGATAATCGATAAGGTTGGCAGAAAGATCCCAGCAATTATAGGGTTCATCGCCATGATAGTCGTTTTGGCTGTTCTTGTTCCGCTTGTCAGAATAAGCCCGTTTTTCCTTTTACCCCTATTTATAGTCTTTGCATCTCTAGAGCAGTGGCCTGGAGGTTTGTTATCCTTTTCCTATTCTGTAGAGCTCTTTCCTACAAAGGTTAGGGGTCTTGCGCAGGGTCTAGCAACCTCAGTAAGCAGGGTAGGCGCGATAACTGGCATATTCGTATTCGATTTCATAAAGTCATACGGGCTAATTTATGGGATGGCTTTTTTCATAACTATTCTTGTTGTAGCAACAGCAGTTACAGCAGTAATGGCACCAGAGACAAAAGGATTAAAGCTTGAAGAGATAGAGGAAAGGATAAAATAAGAAAAAATAATTAGTTAATATTGATTGACAGGTTAAAGGTATATGTTCTTGATGATAATGAGGGATCGCCAGGCTTTATAAATGAGTGGGGGCTCAGCCTTTTTATAGATGCTGGAAACCTGAAGTTTCTTTTTGATTCAGACAGTTCCCCCCGCGTAATAGAGCACAATTCAAAAGAGCTCGGGGTCGATTTAGGATCTATAAACTTCTTTTTCCTTTCGCACGAGCATCTGGATCATCTAGGAGGCGCTCAAGCTCTACCAGAGGGAAAGCTTGCTTATGTTCCTGAAGGGACTGTGAGCTCTTATTTGAGAAAATTTAAGGTTGTTGGAGTAAGCACGACAAAAGAAATAGAAGAAAATATATGGTCAACAGGGCCTTTGGGCAGAGATATAAAGGAACAATCGATGGTGGTACAGGGCTCTTTTGGAAACCTTCTGTTCGTAGGCTGTTCGCATCCTGGTATTGATCTCATAATGGAGCATGCATACAGCAGGTTTGGAAAGATAAGGTATCTTATTGGTGGTTTTCACAAACCGAGTTTGGGCTCCCTTGTTAAAGCACTAAAAATGGCAGAGTTCTCGTCTCCGATTCACTGTTCTGGCGAAATGACAAAATCTTATGCTAGAGCATCATTGGGCGATCGTTATCTGCCTCTTAGGACAGGCAGCATAGTTTCTGTCGAAAAAGATTTTATAACTGTCGAAAGGTTCTGAACGACACATTTGGATTATCAAAAAGTTAAGATTAATAGAAAGACTATACAATATTTCTGATGTGAAGACAGTAATACTAGCAGGAGGTAAGGGGACCAGGTTATGGCCTCTTAGCAGGGAAGATTACCCTAAGCAGTTTCTTAAAGTTCTCGATGGTAAAAGCCTGATCCAGAGGTCTGTCGACCTTTATTCAAAGCTTTCGGACGTTTACGTGATAACATCAAAACAGCTGTATCCTTTCTTTTCTTATGAGGTTACAGGGCTTAAACAGGAAAACGTGCTTCAGGAGCCGGCTCCAAGAGGTACAGCTCCAGCTATAGCTTACGCTTTGAGCGTTCTAGATGAAGATGACTACCTGTTTGTGCCATCAGATCATATGCTCGATGAAAGCTTTATAGATATAGTTAAAAAGGCAAAACCTGAAGTTGGCGAAATAGTGCTTTTCGGTCACAGACCGGAGGGTCCAGCAACCGGATATGGATATATAAAGGTTGGAGAAAAAATAGATTCGGTAAAGTCAAAGGTTTCTGGCTTTTTTGAAAAACCAAATTCAGAAGAAGCTGAAAGGTTCTACAGAAGTGGAGAGTTTCTCTGGAACATGGGGATGTTTTTGATTAAGAAAGAAACAGCAGAAAAAGCTTACAGAAAACATTTACCAGATGTGTACGAGGTTGTTTTTGATAAAAGATCCAAAAGTTATGAAGACTTACATGAGGTTTCATTCGACAAAGGTATAGTCGAGAAGTACGAAAAAGTTTCTGTAGTGGAATTTGATGGCTTCTGGAAGGACTTGGGGTCGTGGGAAAGCTTCTATGAAGTCATGAAAAAAGACGCTAACGGGAACGCGCTTTACGGGGATGTTTATTCTATAGAATCACAGGGTTCTCTGGGTATTTCTGATGGAAGGCTAACCGTTGTTTATGGTGTTAAGGATCTCGCAGTAATATCCACAAGGGATGTGACGTTGGTCATACCAAGGTCGCTTTCAGAAAAGACAAAGGACATAGTTAAAGCACTCAATGGCAGAAAAGAGGCAAAAAGATCTCCAATAATGTACAGGTCCTGGGGATATTATATAATACTTGAAGAAGGATCAAGGTATAAGGTCAAAAAGCTGTATGTTGCACCGGGAAAAGCACTGAGCTACCAGATGCATTTTCACCGGGCTGAACACTGGGTGGTTGTAAGGGGTACAGCAAAGATAACTTATGATGGAAAAGAAATCATAGTACCTGAAAACGAGAGCTTCTTTGTTCCTATGGGTAAGAAACACAGGATAGAGAACCCGGGTAAGATTCCTCTTGAGATAATAGAGGTTCAGACAGGAGAATACCTTGAAGAAGACGACATCATAAGGCTCTAAAAAGTCAGGATCATTTATAAATGAGAGGGTTATTTCCGGTTTATTGAATTGAAAAGCAAGAAGTACTTCATCTACCTTTTGCTGCTTTTTATATTGACCTTTTTCTGGAGAGCCACAACAAACGCTTATTCAACCATGCTTCCACTCATAGCAAGGTACGAGTTTGGTTTCCAACCTTCCCTGATAATGTACCTCGGGGGAATAGGAGGAATAGGCTCTCTGATTTCTTCTTTTTTTATAAACCCAAGGATAAAAAAAGTAAGGCCTTACTTTATTTTTTCTATAGCGCTCCTGTTTCTGGTCGTGTCCCTAGTGCCTTTCTACTCTGGATCTAACGTATGGCTGTTTATTTTTATCGAAGGCTTTGCAACTGGTGCAACAAGCCCTCTTATAATTTCATCAGCCGGCACTGTTGAAGATCCAAAGGAAAGGGAAAGGGCAATTGCTTTTTACAGCCTAGCTTTATCAACAAGCCTTGCAGTTGCCCCGTTTATATCATCTGGTTTTCTGGTTATTACAGGAGAAAGTCTTAGGATTTCACTAACGATGTTTGCAGCCCTTGTCTTTATAAGCTTAATCTCTGCTTTCTATATGAGGTTAAGTGGTAGAAATGAAGCAAACTTAAAAAGGTCGGGTATAATAAACAGGCCGCATTTCTGGAAGGCTGTAGCCGCTAACACAATTTACAGTTTTCCTTTTGTTGCCATGACATACTACGGAGCTATCCTTGCTAGAGAAGCTTTTGGGGTAAGCTATTCTATATCGGTAGTTATGTATTCAGCATTTTTCATAACGTCCTTTATAACCAGGTTTTACCTTACCCTCAGGCCGGTGCGCTCCATAGATCGATCTGTCACGCTAGGAAGTATTCTTACAATAGCGGGGCTGATTATGGTAGGCACTCATATAAACCTAGTACTATTTCTCCTGGGTTATGCTGTGCTCGGCTTTCCTCACGGGCTTTTCTGGCCTCTTGCGCTCATAATACTCAGGAGATCTTACAAGGATGAAGAAATATACGCAGCAAACTCCTATTATATATCTATTAATAATATAATATGGTTGCTGACTCCTTTTATATCAGGTTTAATATCATCATTTGTGGGAATATCTCATACTTTCATAGTTGTTATAGTGCCAACTGTGCTTATATACTCGATCTACGTTTACCTTACTTTTTACAGCCGATCAAAACTTAAACTTTAATAATAAAAGTTTTTTAAATAAGCATATATCGTTATCATCGTCTCAAGTTAAGTGGAAACGGTTAATCAAGGAAAGGTGCACAAAATTTTTGTCTTTAAATGGTTGTGATTTTTAAAGCTATGTTAATAAGTTTTACAAAGAATAAATTTTTTTTAACTTAAGGACTTAAAGCTAAAACTGATAAATTTTTCTTATGAGCGCTTTGCTTGTTGCACTCCTTATATTCATGGTAGGGGTATTTATATTCGCGGCCGTTTTGATAAAAAACGGTTAATTTTCTCGCGTTCCTAACGCTTATTCTCTTTTTTGAAATTTATACATTTACAGTAAACGCGTTCACCTAAAAAGATGCAAATTTTTAACTTGAGTTATTGTTTTTGATTTTTTAAAATTACAATAAAAAAGCTGCAAATAAATATACCCTTTTTGATGTGTTAGTATGGAAAAAGAAGAAAACATCGCATTTATCTGGTTAGTAACATTTTGGGCTCTAAACTACCCTCTAGTTAAGATAGCACTAGCATATATAGACCCATATTTTCTTACATTTCTGAGGCTTTTTTTAACCGTTGTTTTTCTTTTTGCGGTAACGCCTAAAAGCTTTAAGCCAATCAAAGGTCTCAAACCAAATTTTTTTCTTTTCCTATTCAGTTTCCTTGGGATATACTGCGGATGGACTTTATGGTACTTGGGAGAAAATTACATATCTTCATCTCTTTCTGTAATTCTTATGTATACATATCCGATAATAGCAGTAGTTCTTTCAGCTCTGATCCTCAAGGAGAAGGTTACTAAAACTAAGATTCTAGGCACAGTTGTTGGTTTTATGGGAATATTTGTAATATTTTTCAAAGAGGTGCGTTTTGATAACGTGTTTGCCATGTTATTCGTTATAGGGTCTGCTTTTTCATGGGCCCTCAGCATAATGGTATATAAAAAATACCTTTTATCATACGATTACAGAAGGGTTAACGCGTATCAAATGCTCTATTCGCTTCCACTTTCTATATTGTTTTTTCCGTTTTTTAACATACGCTCTTTGCTTTACCCATTTTTCTGGGAAATAATGTTAATGATAGCAGTACCGGGAACAGCATTGACTTTTTTAGCGTATGTTTATCTCTATTCAAAATATGAGGTCAGTACAATAACTCCTTACCTTTTTATTGTTCCTGCTCTTTCTGTTCTTTTTAGCTTTATAATTTTCAGGGAATATCTTAGCTTTAATGAGATCATAGGATTTTTGCTTGTATCGTTTGGAATATATTTATCATCAAAATGAAGTTTTAAGAACTTTAACTTAACGGGGGTTGAGGGGGCAGAAGTCCATTTCTGTGAGGTAGTGGATAGTTTACTTGCAGAGCGCGACGAATGAGCATGACAGAATAAAATCTGTTTTTATAAAGCTTTGTTTGTGTAATGCAGATAATATGGTCGAGGATGATCGCGCTAATGTGATGGAATACCTGCAAAGCATTCATCATGTAAAAGCAAGCACGGCGATAAATCGGGAAGCTCAAAAGCTGGGAAATTAGCTGAGGAAAGCTTATAGATAACTATCATAAATCTTTAATGATGGATTTAGTAACAGAACTTCTAACTGTTTTTATAGTCATAATAGTTTTAGCAATAATACTTAGCGGAATAAAGATACTTAACGAATGGGAAAGGGCTCCTATTTTAACATTGGGAAGGTATACTGGAATGAAGGGGCCTGGAATCATATACGTAACTCCTTTTATCAGCAGAATGCCGCTAAGGATAAGCACAAGGCTTCAGGTTTATTCGTTTGTAATAGAGCAGACCCTAACCAAGGATAACGTTCCTGTTGATGTTGACGCAGTAATGTATTTTATGGCTGTAGACCCCGAAAAATGCGTTCTGAAAGCTGAAAATTATATAGGTGCTACGCAGTACGCCGCTCAGACAACGCTCAGAGAGGTTATAGGACAGACTCTTTTTGATGAGCTTCTTACTGAGAGAGAAAAGGTTGGTGAAATAGCCAGAAACATAATAGATGAAAAGACCGAAGCATGGGGTGTAAAGGTTACTTCAGTTGAAATAAAGGATATAAAAATACCTCAGGCGCTTCAGGATGCAATGTCAAGGCAGGCACAGGCTGAAAGGGAAAGGAGAGCAAGGGTCACTCTTGCACTTGCGGAAGTCCAGGCAGCCGAAAAAATGGTAGAAGCAGCAAACCTTTACACTAATAACGATAAAGCCTTTCAGCTTAGGTGGATGAACATGCTTTACGAGCTCGGACTTCAGGGTAAAGGACCGCTCATAATAATTCCGGCAAACATACCTTCTGCGGGTGTGTCAACGCTCGGGCTTGTTGGAATAAACGAACTTGTTCAAAAAGAAGATAAAGAGAAAAAGGAAGAAAAATAAATGATTAAGCCATTATTGGCTTTGATTTTTTTGATTCTTGCTTTTTTAGCTGTGCCCGTTCATACACAGCGGAGCTCTGTAGTTGTAGTGATAAACTTTCACTACACGGTTGACATGGGGGCCTCTAGCCTCTTTAGTAATGCAATAAGCTATGCTGTGCAGAACAGGGCAAAGGCTATTCTAATAATAATGAACTCACCTGGAGGATACCTGTCTGACATGCTAAAAATAATATCTTACATAAGGGAAGCAAACCAATCAGGGATACCTGTTTACACTTATGTGCTGCCAGACGGGCTTGCTGCATCTGCCGCTTCATACATAGCTATGGCAACCAACAAAATAATAATGGGACCCGGGTCAGAAATAGGTCCATCAACACCTATAGTGGTTGGAGGTACAGAGCTAGAGCAGAACCATACGGAGAGCGCCATGCTTTCTCTTATGCAGAGCGAGGCCCAAGAATGGGGCAGAAATGTTACTGCCGCTTCAGAAATGGTTCTTTACGACAAAGCTTTTCCAGCTTTTCATGCCTACAGGATAGGATTAGTAAGCGGTATAGCTTCAAACCTAACGCATGCTGAAGAAGAGCTGGGAATAAACGGTTTGCCCGAGGTTTACTTTTCTGAAAGCTACTACGATCAGTTCCTGAGCGTATTAAGTAGCTCTACTGTTGATGGCCTCCTTATACTGTTAGGTATGGTGCTCATAGCGCTTGACTTTCTACACCCGACTTTTATAATGAGCGTGCTAGGGGGCATAGCTCTCCTGATGGGGCTTGTTGGTGCTGAGCTGATAGGCGCTTCAGTCCTTGGGCTAACGCTTCTTGCGCTCTCGGCTGTCCTTCTTGTTGTAGAGCTAAAGACCGGGCATGGAATTTCACTTATAGCTTCAGTGCTAGTTGGTCTTGCAGGCATATACCTGTTAGGAGAAGGAATAAGTGTATCTCCTCAGCCATCATATACTCAGTATTATGTAGTTGCAATAACCCTCATAGTTTTTGCAACATTTGCAACAATTTACGTAAGGAGCTTATGGAAGTACAGAAGGAAGTCACCTTTTACAGGTAAAGAATCGTTCATAGGAAAATTTGGAGTTGCGGTTAAGGATCTGAACCCATGTGGAGAAGTAAGGGTTGAGGGATTCATATGGAAAGCATGTACCAGAGGAGAAAGGGTAAAGAAAGGGGAAGAGGTCAAAGTGATAGGCTATGAAAGGCTTACATTAATCGTAGAAAAGAAATCAGAAGGCTGACCTATCTTTCAGCTTGTTTAGAATTATGCTGCTATGTTTATTTAAGGGATGTTAGGGGTTTAGGGGAAGCTGTAAATCTCAGCAGCTTCAGCGATGAGATACATGGGCTTCCCCATAAGGATGACAGACTTTATATATTCTTTTTACCATAACATATTTCAGTAGGGATGGGCATGCCCGAAG
>ERZ1669251.279-NODE-279-length-14389-cov-22.326985_pt1 | contig 14389 bp, 14 predicted proteins | sample MGYA00579294_ERZ1669251 | MGnify/ENA primary metagenome ERZ1669251 (study PRJEB41166, sample SAMN08046056) | hot springs metagenome | biome: hot spring; feature: acid hot spring; material: thermophilic sediment; isolation source: thermophilic sediment from acid...
TTTAGACCGTTAAAAAGTAATAAAATAGAGGATTTGTAATACGTTGGGTAGGATTAAATTAAGTGTGAAATATAATAAAAAATTTAAAATTTTATTTTAATGCATTATTTCGGATAAAAATTTTTCATCACACTTTTGACTATGTTTCAGATGATTAACTATAGAATTTATTTTGCGTCCACAGAACGGGCACCTTCCTGTATTAGAGAATTTTTCGTAAATTTTAAGTATCTTGTCATTGTCCAACTGATATATTTCAGCATTAGTTTTCACTGCTTTTGACATTGCATATTTATACAAATAATCATACCTTGTTTTTGCTTTCTTTTCATCCGTTTCTTCTGGAATACCATTCTTTTGCACAATACCAATACTGTTGTTTTCTTTCACGTCAAAATCTTCATACATAGCACAAGATTTTTCAGTTTCACAGACCATAACTTTGACGAAAACGTCATTCCTTATACTTTTAATTCGATCATATATATATTTACATAACATTTCTGCAGTTATGTATTCAAGATCTAAAACAACTACAGATTCACTGTCAAATATATCGAAAACTCTCATTTTTCCGTCACCGTTAACACTTACTCTCAGTTTTGAATCCATTTCCTGTATATCTCTTTTCGACACGACATATTTATGGTCTAACTCTCTGATTACATTTTTTATAGTTGTAAAATTTATCACCATACCATCGATTAATGTCGTTGCTCCTACTTCTACAAAAAACTTCCAGTTATGTCCGTGCATTCTTGAACACTTAGGATCACCGTTTACTGTATGAGCAAATGAAACTTCTTCCACTAAATTTATTTTATACATAAGTTATTAAAAAATAAATAAGTATTTAAACCTTTATAATCAATCACATTTTGTATAGCCACAGTTTTTGCATATGAAACATCCATTTTCAAAAACTAGTGTGTTTTCATGACAGCTTGGACATTCATATATCATCCTTTCATCATTTTTTTGTTTTCCTAAACTCGGATCAGACACGTTGTTTTTATCCCCGTTTAACAGAGTGAAAGATTTTATCTTTGATTCTACTTTCACTTGTCCTGTCAATACTTTCAACATTTTTGCTATTGCATCAGGAACAGAGTATATTTTTATACCATCATACCAGGTTACTAAATTACCTCTGATATTCTGCAGTGTATGTATAACGTTATTGATATTGCCATTGCTTTGTAGATACAGTGATATCAATCTTCCTATTGCTTCTGAATACGCTTTCTCCTCACTACCAGGTTTTCCCAAGTTTATAAAAACTTCCACATACCTTTTATCTTGTTCGTTTAGTGTAACATATACTTTTTCATTATTTGACAAAGACATGACCATTGTTTTACCTTCCAAAATCTCCTGTCTGTTAAAACTTGCAGTTTTTGTTTCTGTTTTCTCTTCTTCTTTTACAACTTTCAATATATTTTCACGGGAACCGTCAACATAAAATGTTACACCCTTACACTTATTTTCCCACGCTAAAAATATTAATTTTTCTATATCTTTTTCTGTGACTGTAGAAGGCAGATTTATTGTAGATGATATTGAATGATCTATATATTTTTGTATAGTTCCTTGCAATAATATACGAAAAGTTGGATCTATCTCATAAGCAGTCACAAAATACGATGGAAGTTTTTTAATATCATTAATATTATTTTCTTCCATATACTTCTTAACCAACGGATGCATGATCTTAAAATTCTTTTGTGTCAACGATTCGCTTCTCCTTTCATATTCGAACGAAAATACTGGCTCTATACCTGACGAAGTTCCTGCAAGAATAGAACCGCTACCGACTGGAGGAATAGTTAAAATTCCTACATTTCTCAACCCATACTTTTTAATATTTTCTTTGATCTCTTTAGGCAAACGCTGTATGTAAGCTGACTTCAAATGTTTTTCTGCGTTAAATTTAGGAAAAGGACCTTTTTCTTTAGCAAGTTCTATGGATTCATTATATGCCCATATCATTATTTGCTTGAAAAGATTATCAATAAAACTTATTGCCTCATTACTATCGTATCTGATTTTTAGTTTTATTAACATATCTGCAAGTCCTGTAAAACCTACACCTATTCTCCTGTTGTTTTTTGCTACTTCTTGCTGTTGTTTCAATGGATGATTCAACAAATTATAATCAACTACATCATCGAGAAAACGGACAGTGTATTCAACAGCTTTTTTAAGGTTGGTCCAATCCATACCTTTTTCATCTACAAAATAAGATAGATTAATATTCGCGAGATTACAATTACCATACGGTTCGAGCGGTATCTCGGAGCATGGGTTTGTTGTAAGTATCTCCATTCCATCATATTCCGAAGTGCTTTCTTTTTTCATATTGTCCCAAAACATTATTCCTGGCTCTGCATAATTCCTTATTGAATACAATAATTCTTCCCATATCTCTCTCGCTTTAACGGTATTTTTTACACTAACTTTTCCGTTAACATATGAAAGTGTAAAGTCACTGTCTTTTTTTACTGCATCCAAAAATTCGTCTGTAAGTTTTACACTTATATTCGCATACCTTACATTATCCTGATTTCTTTTTATTTTAATAAAATCTAATATATCTGGATGTGATATATCCATTGTAATCATAAGTGCTCCTCTTCTACCTTCCTGTGATATGGTCTTTGTCATTTCGCTGAAAAGATCCATAAACCCAACAGACCCTATCGATTTATATGCAGAGTTTGATACTTTTGAATTTTTCGGTCGTAATATTGATATATCTACACCTGTGCCACCACCTAGTGAATAAGTCCTAGCCGCTTCCTTCATCCAGTCAAATATTGCTTCAAGACTGTCTTCTTTTATTGGTATTACATAACAGTTGTTAAGTGTCGCTCTTCTCCCATACTTTTTCTGTCCCGCACCGAACAATATCCTGCCACCTGGTATTACCTTAAAATTTTCTAGCAACCAATAGAAGTTTTTTCTCCATTTCTCACGAACTTCTTCTTTTTCCACTGATGATATTTCCTCAGCAACTCTTTTCCACATCTGTGTAGGTAATGTTTCAATAATATTTCCATTCTCATCTTTCATCGCATACTTTTCTATGAAAACGCGCGCTCTTATTTCATCTCCACCGAAAAAATTAAGTGTTTCTTCAGGTATTTCATATACCACGTTTATCACCCCATAAATATTTATGTGTTTGTATCATTAATCTCACATTGTCATTAAACCTATAATCGAGAAAATGATCTTTTAAATATGTAGTGCCATATACAGGTTGTAATATATATAAGATTTCATCATTTTTCTTTTCAAACTCATCTATAGTTTTGACTGCAATTTTAAAGTCATTCTCATCTGCTATTGTAAATTTGAGATAATCTCCTCTTCTAAGTAAAGATATGTTATCCTCGAAAAATGAACCGTATTCACCCGAGGATGGTAATTTGTAATCCATGTCAATATGAACACCATCCAATTTAACGTATTTTGAAACATCCAAACTGCCATTCGTTTCTAACAAAACAATAAAACCTCTTTCTGCCAGCGCAGATGTAAGAATATATGTATTGGACTGTAGGAGAGGTTCTCCACCTGTTATACATATCGCTCCTGTATTATATTCTTCAATTTTTTCTATAATTTCCAGGATACTCATTGTTATGCCTTCTGAAAAGGCATATTTTGTATCGCACCATTTACATCTCAAGTTACAGCCAGTCAGTCTGACAAAAGCCATCTGTATACCTGTATACGGTCCTTCACCCTGTATGGAAAAAAATATTTCATTCACGACCAATTTTTTATTTTCCTCAGTTTCCTCTAAAGACAACATAAATTAATTTAAAAAAATATTGTATTTAAACCTTTATTTTATTGTATTTTTGAAACTGCTTCGTCCTTATTAGCAAACTTTTCGATATTGTAGACATACACATTTGTAACTCCTTTTTTTGTATACTGAACAGTTCCAATTACACCTTCTTTTATTGCAAGGTTGAGTTTTGTAACTGCATCTTTATACGATAACATTTGTGTTTTTTCAATCTCTCTCACCACATCAAAATATCTCAATGGAGTGTCACTGTTAAAAATCATGGGTAATAGAAGTTGCCATTCAATGTAAGCTTCTCGCATTATGTTAGTCCTGTCTTGTGCAACTTTAATCAGAACAGATTTCAATATATCGTCCAACTCTACTGTTATTATCGGATTTAGTGGATCAAAAGACTTTACAAAGTTGTATCCTAAAGCAATATTATCAAAAAGCTGTATATTAGTATGATTGACCATAGGTAACGAATCTCTAAACTTCTCATACTCGGGTTTGAAAACTATCTTATCCACTAACCTTACCTGCCAAAGTTTACTTATATAGGCGCGCAAACTGTTCAATTCTAAAGTTTTAAAGTTTGTATACTTACCATTTCTCTGTGCATTGAAAAATGCTTTTTGCTCTTCTTTTGAAGGTAAAAATAGAAAGAATATAAATCTTCTGCCTAAACCTGCAGAGACATTAAACCTGCCACCTGTAGGCTGAGTTCCTGCCCATAAAGTGTGATAGGAGTTATACTCAATTACACCATTTGCCATTGTCTTGTTTATTTTACCCCCGCTTAAAATTTCAAGCATGTCATTTTCCAACTGTAACGAATGCTGTTGTTGTGAAGTCAGCGTAACATTTGTGAATTCTGGCATACCAATTATACCTGTGCAGTATTTATATGCTAAACCGTAAGTATATAAAACATTACCTTTTTTATCCCTGTTTATTGTTCCAATATATCCTGCTTCAGATAAAAACCCACGGACCATTGTATGCGGAACAATATCTGGCAATATACCATAATTCGGATCTAAAAATATATTCATAAAAAAATCTTTACCGAATCCAGAAGGTGCTACGTGCATTACGTGAACTCTTAAGTCTGGTATTTGTGAGAAGATCTTGTAGAAGTTTACATCAGCGCCTGTCCTTAATACGGGAAGTGTAGTTCTCGGACACTTTTCGCTTCCGAAAAACGGACAGATTGTATAGTCAGGTTTACCTTCCTCGTCAAGTCGTGCACAACCCACGTTTAGAAAATTTAAAATATGTGCACCTACTGAACTTAAGTATAAAGGAACTATTTTCTCATAACTAACTACACCTATCTCAGATAATTTATCGTTTATAAATTTAAATATATTTTTTCCAAATACATTATTTCTCAGCGAACTTAACGATTGTTTTTCTACACTATTGATCACATTCATACACATCACTTCTTTGTTACAGTTAATTTATCGCTATTAACTATTTTATAGTTGTTACTTTCTATCACATCAGTTTTATTGTAACTCATATACTTTCTTAAAATTTCTTCTATTTTATATAACATTTTCTTTTCCGTATTCACCTTTTCATTCAACAAAACATAGTTGTCGATTAACTCCTCAATATTACTTATTTTCAGTGCAGTTCCGTTTTGAATATAAACTCTGAATGCAGGACATATGTAAGAGTATTGACAAACTAAACAATTGTCACCTACCTTAGGCGGAAATATGTTTGTTTGCACTGCATTCTCTATGTTGTTTATTAAGGATAAGACATAAGTTTTGTTTACTTCGTTTTTATAGAAGATCTTCGATGAAACATTTTTCTTTTTCACATTTATGTATGTGAATTTTACACTATTTACTTTGAAAACTTCAAAAAAACCTAATACGTATAACGTTGCCTGTATTGAGTTGTTTACAGTATAGTTTGAACTGCCATATTTGTAATCTATTATCTCATATAAATCATTTTTTTCATCATAATCAATCCTGTCTATCACTCCATATATGTGTTTTGTTTGATTATTATTATCAACTATATCAAATTGTATAGGACATTCAAAATATTCAGTATTCTGGAAAAAAGATTCAGTTAGGTATTCTTTGATATCATGAAACGTATCCATTGTAAGTTCATAACTTCCGTATTTTTCAATAGTTTTTGACAACGCTTCATCCACGTCTTTGTATTTACCATACAACTCCAATATTTTATGTGCAATTAACCCCTTGAGAAAATATACAGGAGTTACCCTTTCAACTTTATCTATGTAATTATATTTATATGAAAGAGGGCAAGTATCGAACATGTGTAGTTTTGAATATGAGTAAACTGCATCATTTACATCATTCATACGTGCTTTTCACCAATTTATAATTTTCGGAATATATATATCTTACATGCTTTTCTATTGCCTCTAAATTTCTATTATCCCATTTCGCGATGTCACTTATTCTGTCTATTATCTGTATTGCACCAAACATGTCGATACCAAAATTTTTCAGTTTTAAAACTAGAAGAAAACGACAGTTGTTACTTGGATGTGTTGTAAAAGCTTCGTCATATAAACTGTTGATTATAATTTTCATATAATATTTAAATTTATCTTCTGATAACTTATACCAGTCGAAAAATATATTTTGCTGATCGTTTTCAAACTCTACCTCTCTCCATAACATATCCTTAAGGTCTGCTTCTTCACCACCGTTCTGTAAATGTATGATCATATTCCGACTGTCTTCAACTATATCTTTGTAGTCCCAAGTTAACTGATCAATATTTATAGGGATGACGTATCTGTCTGTAACGACCTCATCTTTAATGTATCGTGATAAAGGTATTCTTGTCAGTTTTTTCGGTTCTGCTGAGTTGAGGTCTAAAAACTTCAAATTCAACGTGTCTTTTATATCACGCTGGAACTTTTTCACATCTATATTATTCCTGTGTGCAGTAAAAGGTTTGTTATATAAAAATACATGGAAAGAATTACCTGTGAAGTTGATTCTGAATTTCCAGTTGTTATCTTTGAAATATTCCGCTAAACTCAACACATCTTTCTGTAACTCTGCTTCTAAACCTTCCTTTCTATCAAAGTCAAAAAATATATTACTGTAAAAAATATACGGACCGTTGAATGTATTGTGAGATATATATAGTGGCTTCTTTCCATTGTATCTTTTGAAAAAGTTTTCAATCTGTGAAAAATTGAAGACTGTAAATTGTTGAGGTATACCTACAGTCCTCGGTAGTAAGTGAAAGTTGTAAAGTTTCAATATTTCTTTAATAATCATAGATTATCAAAGAAGTCAGCATCAGATGTTTCGATTTTCGCAGGTTGTATAATTGTTTCCGTTTTCTCTTCCGTTTTTTGTTTTACTGTATCCTCATTTGTTTTTGTCGTATTTTGTTGCGCCTTTTGTATTTGACTGCTTAGTGCTTGTATTTGTGGTATTGGTGTGTAGTTTGTTATATCAAATACTGATCCTGTTTGCAGGAAATCATCATCTTTTGATGAAACTATCTTCGCAAAATATTTGTTCAATTTCTGCCCATTACTACTTTTCGCAGTGACCTTTACAGCCCTGATAATGAACTGTGTTTTTTGCATTATAATATCCGTCCATTTAGGCATAGTTATTTTTTTCAATTCGCCCTCGTCTTCGACTTCCACAAGTTGCTCCCAACCTGTATAGATCACGCCAAACCTTGCGTTATTGACCATTGTGTTATGCAACTGTCTTATGTAGACATTCCTTTCCTTCCAAAGATTTTGATTTGATATACCCTGAAATGGTAAAAGACTGTTATTTTTTCTCATCACATATTCAGCCATTGTAACGTATTCTGAAGAGCCATCTACTAAAAACCAGTCAGGATGTGTTGAAGTTACAATTTTTTTCATGAAAGTCAGTAAAATTTCTGAAGAAGACAGTATATCTTCTCTCGTATTATTCAAATCAGTGCCATAATAAACCTGATCCATATCGTATACTTTAATACTGTTTGCCTTTTCAGGATATATCTGACTTAACTGTTTCTTTATTATTCTCGTCTGACCGTCAAAAGAAAATGCTACGATGTTTCCAGGAAACATCAGTGCTAACGAAGTTTTACCTACACCCTTATCACCGTAAATAAGAAAAACTTTTTTATAATCCGTGCTGTCTTTATCAAAGTTTATATTGTATTTTTCCAGTAACTTTTTAAATGTCGCATCAAGTTCAATATCCATAAGAAACACCCTTTACAATGGCAAGTTATCAAGATTATTCTGACCATCGTTATCTGCAAGTGGCGTTTTTGTCGGCGGTATTATATCGCTGTAGACTGGACTTATAGTTTCAATTTCAGTCTTTTTCAACACTTTTAATGTCATCATTCCTTGGATAAGCATCGCGTATCTGTTTTCTACTCTCGAAGAAATTATCTGTCCCCATGCTAGAACAATACTATTACTGTCCACGCTAACTGATGGGACGACCAATTCTTCCTGTTCCCCATTATCAAAAACAACGGCTAAAACTGATGATTTAGGTGTAGCAGGTTTCAATATTCCCATGGTCCAGTATGTTTTCTGATTATCCGCGACTATTGTGAGCGGTGGATTTAATTTAGCAAACTTGTTTACAATATATTCCTGTATTTGCTGTTTTAACGTATTGTCTGGCTGTTTGTTTAACTTTCTTATAATCGGATTTGGAACTGGATATAACTTATCATTCACATATGTAAATGACGTTTCATAGAACGCATCACTTTCAAGGTTATACTGTTTTACTGCATCGCCGAAAATCACAACATTGTGCAGTGCATTATTCCACCATATTCCAAAAGATCTTACAGGTAAGTCTTTTCCATCCTTTTGCACTGTTCTTTCTTTCTGTGTAAATAAAACATATACTTCTTTTACGGTGTTTAATTTTTCTAATGCGTCAGAAATCATAGATATTGCAAAGCCCTTCTTTAAGACTGCAGAATCTATAAATGGGTCATCAAGCATACTTTTCAGATCTCTGAAAATTTCAGATTCGTTAATCATTGCAAGATACAGCAGTTTTGTCTGTATGTCTTTGTCCAGAAATGGGTAGCTCTTACAAAAATTTACTACTTCTTCTTTCTTTTTCTCAAATACGTCGGGGTTCTGTTCCTTCATATATTTCAATTCTTCAATTATGTTTTTCATAAACAAAAATAAAAAGAACAACTATTTAAAAATTTTTAAATAAAAAAATATTTGTAATTATTTAACAAGTTCTAAAAACTCATTTCTTACCTCTATTTTCTCAAAAACACCACGTATAGATGAAGTTACCATTTCTATATTTGGATCATTCAAGCCTCGCATTACCATGCACAGGTGTTTTGCTTTTATTACCACTATCACACCTTTTGCCTTGGTCTTTTTCATCACTTCGTCAGCAATTTCTTCAGTCAGTTTTTCTTGCACCTGCGGTTTGTAAGCATAGTTTTGCACGATTCTGCCCAACTTACTGGCACCTAATACTTTATCACTTGGGATATATCCAATACTGACCTGTCCTATGAACGGAAGCAGATGATGTGAACAAAATGCTTGAAAATCTATGTTTTTCAGTATTATCATATTATTATATCTATAATAATTATCAAAATCAGTTATTTTGTTATACTTGTTTTTTGCTTCCCATTCGTCAAACATTGCTACTATTCTTTTTGGCGTATTTTTCTTTTCCTCCTCGTTGAATTTCCAGTCGTAGTTTTCCTCCAGAAAAGCCATTATATCTCTTACTTTTGTTTCAAACTCAGTTTTCCTTTCAAATTCGGACTTCATAAACAGATTCAAAACAAAAAATCTATTTAAAACTTATGTCTTGTTTATTTTTTCAATAAACTGCACAATACTCAAACCTTCTTCATATCTTGTATGTTCAAGAGGTGTCGGAAAAAACTTCCATTCTTTTTTAAAGTTGAAAAAAACTGCGTAGTATGTTACTAATCCCTGTTCGTTGTAACTGAGCAGTTTTTCATACTGTTTCTTGAGTTTTTCTGTCGCGAAGGGCGAAAAGTATTGCTTAGTGCTCTTTACTTCAATAACAATTTTATGAACAGGTAATATTATATCCCCAGCGATATTTGGCGCAAGCGATAGACTGAATACACCGTTCTCTTCTAAAACCTTCTGTAACTCTCCTTCTTTTTTTATACCATTTATTCTGTTCCTTTTAGCTCCCATAAAAAATTAAAAAAAGAAAAACAATTTAATATTTTTGGGTGTGTAAAAGTCTTTATTTTTTGTTCTTGAAGAATTTCTTGAAATGTATCGACTTAAACTTCACTGAGACGACGTTACCTTCCACTGTCGTTTTCTTGGTGAAATCATAATATTTTCTTTTCTTCTCCTTCACGTGGAAGCTTCCAAGTGGGAAGATCTGGACATCATCTTTTGTCTCCAGGTGTTTTATCACTGTATCTAAAAAGGTTTTAACAACACTGTTTACTTCCTTTTTCGGCATGTTCAATTCTTCCGCAACTTCCTTTTCTATCTGTTTTCTAGTTATCTTAGTCATAATAATGAAATATAATAACAACTATTTAAAACTTTCGATCAGTGTTGATTTTCAACGTTAATATTTATTTGTTTTTCATTTCCAATAACAGGAGTATGCTGTAGTTGATTAAATCGTTAAGGTTGTCTATGAATACTGCATCAAATTTTTCATTATTGAACATGTTTTTAAGTCGCAGATACTTTAACGTTATCATAATGAAAAGTAGATCTTTCTCTTCAACTTTTTTATTGTTTATCTTTATATCAATATTCTCAATTTCTTTATATGTATTACCATACGATAGATTTCTTTCATCAAGTATTTTTTTCAAATTATTTAGAATATCATCAACCTTCTCCATGATTTGCTTTATTTGAGTAAAGTATTTAAAACTTTCTTAATCCAAGGTGTTTTTATCTTCTTCAAAATGATATTTGAAATTGTTTTGAGTAGTCAATAATTTATCCAAGTCCAAGTTTTGAAGTTTACGTTGAAAATCCTCAATATACTTTTTCCTGTCTAAATATTTTAAAACTAAATTGTAACTCTCATTATCCAGGTGTTCATTATCCAGCGCTATTATATTATGTTTTTTATCCAGAGGTTTAATATTCTTTATTTTAAACAGATCCTCCATTACATATGCACCATAAAATTTTTGACCAACATTATATTCAAAATTAAAGAAGTTTTTACCATTTTTTACTGCTTTAACACTTTTTGTATTCACTTTATATGAGTTCCCACCATTTCCAGGAACAGATTTTTCAAGTTTTAATGGCTCGAAAAACTTTGAAAGATCACTTTCAGTTTTCATATTTTTTATACAATCTTCATAAACCTGTTGAATATCTGAACTAGTTATATAATTTTCAAGAATTTTTCTCAAGTTTTCGCTAACTATTGGTGCAGTATTGGTGCGTATTATATCAATCCCTTTAAAATGTATTTTACCATCCTCTATATAATAATATCTTTTCTTCTTGAAAAATACCGCTTTATCCAATTTTTTATCAAACTCCATGAAAAGATAACTCTTACCACCTAATCCTTCAACATACTCCTTGATTTTTTGATTCACCTTTGCTAAAATTTCATTTAAAACGTAGGGTTGGGTTGAATGTATGAAAACACTGTCAGTATCACCATATAAAACTTCAAAGCCCATGTCTGTTAAAACTTTCTTTACATATTTAAGCAGAGAACGTCCTGTTCCTGTAATGACCGCTCCTATCCTCGGATCATATAATCTGAATGCACTATAAATACTGACACCGTATATCGCATTTATTACAGTTTTACTTGCAAAACGACGCATTTCATAATAATTTCTCTCCTCTTCACTTTTCGCTTCTTTTTTTAGCTTCTCATACTTTTCTTTTATTGTCATCATATTATCTACTATTGCAGGTAAAATTCCTTTTTTCGTCTGGATAAAATGATAAACCTGTATTCTTTTTTCTGGAACTTCGTTTTCATTTTCTATTACAAGTTTTACAGTATTAGGTTGCAGTTCTAACGACAACGTTTCAGGAGATATATTAAACGATCTTATTATGTTTGGATACATTGATTTGAAGTCCAATACTACAACATTCTCATACACTTTCCCCTGTATATTTTCGTTGAAATATACATATTCACCCTGTATCTTTTCCTTCTCTTCTTCTCTATATTCTTTTTTGGTATCAAAAACGAAGCCAGGAAATGTCGTGAGCAAAACATTATCTATTATTTTTGATCTCATCAACGCATCACTTATACGTGGTAAGTGTGATAATAACCTGAATTCTTCAAAATAGTCGACTATATTCTCTTTACTTTCCAATGATACTATTAGTTGAACATCATTAATATTATATTTAATAAGATTATCAAAATCATTCTTCCATTTTTCTGTAAAATTTCCTATTCTTTCCTTACCGTAAGGTATGTTGAGTATGTTTTTTGCAACAAACTCTAACGAATACGATGATAATTCGGAGAATGTCAATTCCTTATACATACTTAGCAAATCCAAAACAATATAATTGTTCGATCCCCTGAACACGACAGGGTTTTCATCAGTCCTCTGCAAAATAAAATTATATGATACGATTTTGTTATTGAAAACGAACGATATATTATACAATCTCCTATGCATGTCTTCCTTTTCCAGTTTTTCATTATATAATAGATAATATATTCGGGCTAGTAAATAATTAATATCAAATTTTATATTCCATCCTATCAGCAAATCACCATTTATCATCTGCAAATAATATAAGAAATACTTGAGCATGTATATTTCGCTTTTAAACTTGAGAATTATAATATTATTATTCACTTCTTTAATTACTTCCTCGCTTTCTTCATTACCATCAGGGATTAATGCAAATGTAACAATGTTTTGCTTAAACCCTACTGTCAGGACTACTATTTTTTCTTGAGGATCTTCCCACTTAGGAAAGCCGTTTGTAGTTGTTGTTTCTATATCTATAAAAACCTTCTTATACTCTCTTTTTTCATCCTCCTTACACCTGTCAATGTAAAACCTTCTTACAAACTCTATGTCAGCCAGGTAATGTTTAACCCCGTTTTCTTCCAATCTTTTTCTTATAGTGTATGTTGATTGTGGGTTTTCATAAACTACCTTTAAAACCTTTTGTCCGTTTACTGTAGTTTTATCAGTTTCTACAAAACGTATATCATCAATACCACTTAAATCAGTAGGTTTTTCTATAAAAATATAAGGGTTAAAATCTTTTACAATTTTTATTTTTTTCTCATTACCGTTTCTGTAATATAAAATTATGACAGGATGATAGATTATGTCACTATCAATACGGTTTACAGTTCCAAACCAATTTTTCATCAGTTTTATTTTTTTCACACTTCTATCATCGTAGATTTTACGTAACTCCTCTTCTTTCGTCTTTGTAATTTCATATAACTGTAATATATTATCTTCATTAATCAAATTTAAAACATCTTTACGAACATTAATATAGTCAATATTGACTATATTCATATTCCAGACTCCTCAAAAAACTTATTGTATCATGGTAAATCTTCAGTTGTAATTCATCAAACACAATATTGTCTGTGATTTTTACACCCTTAAACTTTTTGTAGTTTTTAAAATCACCATACCTATTCACAGCATAGTTGACTGGTAATGATGTATCCACCGATTCAATAAACTTACCATACTTACTTAATACTTCATAATTACCAACACCTAATTGGTGAATTTTAATATTTTCATTAATTATATAATTCCATATTTCATCATAATTTATTTGCAAACTATACAGCATGTAAGGTATACCAATATAATCCGCATAATCTTTAACATAATCAAATGATTTTTTAAACTCACCAACGCTCTTCCCTTGTAAAACATACATCCACTTAAAATCGTCTCTTATCTTCTCCTTATTAATATATGCATTCCACCTATCAATTTCCTTTCTCGTCATTTCAAAATCCATTAAATGGTCCTGCACTACAATTATATCAGCTTTTATATCAATTGCATCCTCTACCATTTTTTGAATATCAATAATGAATCCTTCGTTAGCAGTATTATCTATTATCTTCGTTTTTATTGAATTTTTCGCATATTTATAATATTCCTCATATTTTAAATATGGCTGTAAAATAAATGAGTAGTCAGATTCGTCCAGAGCGAGAAGTGACATTGGCAATTCAAAACTCCATTTCATGAAAAAAATTAAAAATAAAAAAGTATTTAAAAGTTTTTACTTAGGAAAAAACAACCTTTATCTCATATGTCAAAAGGTTGCCTGTCAACGTAATTTTAATCTTTCCGTTTGTTAGTTCATATTTTAAAACGTTCTCTTCGTCTTTTATCTGTTTTTCCTCGAATCCGTTTGCCTTCATAATGCTCCTGAAGGCATGCATTGACACCCTCAGTTGCATTATTTTCTTTTTTTGTTCAGACGTCCATTTCTTCGCATTTTTTGGCTTCGTCTTTGCAGTCGTTTCAGGACTCTTTGCAGTCGTCTCAGACTCTGTATTTATTTCTACAACTTCCTCATCCTCAGGTTCT
>ERZ1669251.280-NODE-280-length-14309-cov-4.133226_pt1 | contig 14309 bp, 15 predicted proteins | sample MGYA00579294_ERZ1669251 | MGnify/ENA primary metagenome ERZ1669251 (study PRJEB41166, sample SAMN08046056) | hot springs metagenome | biome: hot spring; feature: acid hot spring; material: thermophilic sediment; isolation source: thermophilic sediment from acid...
GCGGTCTTGGAAAAGGGGTTGCAACTTCTTCTATACTCAAAATTCTCTCATTCTATGGCTACAAGGTTCTTCCTGTAAAGTTTGACGGCTACCTCAATTATGATTGCGGGACAATGAATCCATACAGGCATGGGGAGGTCTTTGTCTTGGATGACAAGAGCGAGGTGGACATGGACTTCGGCATGTACGAGCGCTTCTTGGGAAAAGACCTCAGTGGCGAATTATCTATAACAGGGGGAAAGCTCTTCAGCGAGATTATAGCAAAAGAGAGAAGGGGGGACTTCCTTGGTGCTGATGTGCAGATAATACCCCACCTCACAAACCAGATAATAGAAAAGATCGAAGGCATAGCGAGAAGGCACAAGCTGGATGTGCTTGTAATAGAGGTTGGCGGCACTGTTGGAGATATAGAAAACAGCTATTTCATAGAGGCGATGAGGCAGCTAGCGCTGAAGTACAAGACAGTATTTATAGATGTGACTTATATACCAAAGCTCGGGGTTGTGGGCGAGCAAAAGACAAAGCCAACCCAATATGCATTCAAAACTATTATGGGGAGCGGCATCATTCCAAACTACATCTTCTGCAGGGCGAGCGAACCTATAGAAGAGAAAACAAAAAACAAGATCTCACTTTATACTAACCTTGAAGCCGAGAGAATCATCGACGACTCAGATCTTAAAACCTTGTACAGGCTTCCTCTTCACCTCATCGAGCAAGGGTTTGACAAGATGCTTATAAAAGACCTTGGCCTTGAGAGGCGCAAAATAGATGGCGAGAAGCTGAAGGGATGGAGAGAAATTGTGGAAAAAATAGAAAATCCAAAGAGAAGGATCAACATTGCGCTTGTCGGAAAATACACCGAGCTTAAGGATGCCTATATAAGCGTAAGGGAAGCGCTCACGCATGCAGGGGCAAAGCTTGATGCAGGAGTAAATATCAAATGGGTAGAGTCCAGCGACTTAGAAAATGGGGATTTGAGCTTATTGAATGGAGTTGATGGTATTATAGTGCCTGGCGGATTTGGAAGCAGGGGCATAGAGGGTAAGATAAACGCGATAAGGTTCGCACGTGAGAACAAGATACCTTATCTTGGCCTCTGCCTTGGCATGCAGCTCATGGTTGTAGAGTATGCAAGGAATGTCTGCAATCTAAAAGGGGCAAACTCGACAGAATTTGATCCGAAGACAAGGCACAATGTCATAGACCTTATACCTTCGCAAAGGAAGGTCAAGCTCAAGGGCGCTACAATGAGGCTCGGCGCATGGAAATGCAAGATAATTAATACAAATTCTATCGCATACAGAGCCTACAGGAAGAAGATTATTTCTGAAAGGCACAGGCATAGATACGAAGTAAACAATAGGTACAGAAGAATCCTGGAGAAAAAAGGCCTCGTAATAACCGGAGTAACTCCAGACAACAAGCTTGTTGAAATTGCAGAATGGAGAGACAGCTTCGGCATAGGCACGCAGGCACATCCAGAGCTAAAATCAAAGGTAGAAGAGCCTGCGCCTCTTTTCGTAAGTTTTGTAGAAGCCTCGCTCAAAAGGTCAGGAGAAAAATGACTTAAAGAGTGCAATGCCCTGCTTGAAGCCTGCTTTTGAAGAGCCAAATTTCCTTATGTTGAATACATAAGGCACTTCACCTATCTTGACATTCCTATTTAGGCATTTGAGGAAATCAAAGAGAACCTTGTAGCCTGGGCCGACAAACCTCTTGGAGTTAGCCATGTATGTATTCAAAAAAAGCTCCCGCCTTGTGCCAAAATATCCTGAAAAAATGTCTTTGCATCTCGCGCTTCCCTCTAAAAAAAGGACTATGTTACCAATGAGCATGAGCGTTTTGGAGATAAATTTCCTGTAGAGAGACCAGTTTGTAACATTTGCCCTGAATGCAACAACAATATCGTAGCCTTCATCAAACTTTTCCTTTATTTTGCGTATTACCTGGTAAGGATGCTGCATGTCTGCATCCATAACAACTGTGTATTTCGTCTTGCTCAGCTTTATACCATCTATGACGCTCGCAGTTAGACCTCTATTCTTCTTTCTTACGAGAAGGCGCACATTGCTATTCTTTGCGCTTATCCTTCTTACAATCTCAATTGTGCCATCGCGAGAATTATCGTCAGCAACAACTATCTTTATTCCAGGGTAGGCCTTTAGTATTAGCCTTATGAGCCTGCCTATAGTGTCCTTCTCGTTTAGCGTTGGCAATATTACAGTAATCTCATTGTATTTCATCCTTATCCCTCTGGAAAAACTCTGCGTATATTATTATTGCACCTAGCCAAGAGCCGAAAACAGGCAAGCGGTCTGCAATTCTCTTAAGCAGGCTAAGCTCCTTCATGCTTATCGCTTTGAATACGCCCAAAAGCATTGGATAAAGAAAAACAAAGATCAGCAAGCCGAGAAGAAGCTGATATGTTGCCTTTATGCCAAGCATTGCAATTGGAATAAAGAAGAGGAGAAGCACAGCATTTGCCGCGACAAGCCTAGAAAGGTTGAACTCCAGCCTTAGCTTAAGCTCTGACCTGATAAACCTTATATAAAATATGTCCCCTACAATCGATCCTATGTAGTAAATTGATACTATTAGCCCGTTTACTCCGAAAAATGGGATGAGAACAAGGAAGGAGGCAAGCTGGATTATACTAGCCAGTATGCCAAACTTGAAAACCTTTTTCACATAGCCAGCGCTTATCACAAGAGAAGAAGCGTATGAAGCCACAAGCCCAAGGAGTATGCCTATACCTATCAATGCTATGTAGAGAGGCGCATCAATATATGTGCTTGTAAAAACGGAGATTACAAGAGCCTTTGAAAAGATGGAGATGTAGATTACTATAGGCAACGCAAAGAGGAATCCGAAATAAATGGTGTAGCTGTAAAGCTTACTTATTCCATCTTTTATTTTCTTGTTTACCAGAGCCGCGGAGAACATAGGTATTAGCACAGCACTTATTGAGCCAGTAACAAGGTCTATATACACGCCTATCTTCGATGCAACGCCGTATAATCCCACAACGCTTGGCATGAAGAGAAGGCTAAGGTATAGGACGCTAAAATTGTTTATCACGCTTCCAAATATTCCAGACACTGTAAGAGGCACAGAGAATGTGAGAATCTTTCTTGCTTCGCTGCCAAATTTTGCAATATTAAATACTATTTTGCTGTGCCTTAAAAGCCTGTCAAATTGGTATATTAAGCCTATGAAAAGGCCTACCAAGGTGCCTACAAGCGCGCCAAGCGCACCATAGCCTAAAAGGACCAGAGAGATGCTGAATGCTGCTTGGAAAGAATTGTTTATTATTTGAGAAATTGCAGTATTTTTTCCGTCTGCAAAACTAATTAAGGTATTGCCGGCATAGCCATAGAGAGCTGATATGATTATGTCAAGAAGTGCGACATATATTATTAGGCTAGTTGTAGTGCTGTGGAAGAAAAATAGGAGTATTTGCTTCACAAATGCAAGGCCTATCAACATCACAATCAGGGAAAATAAAAGAGTTATTAGAAGCGAAACACCAAGTATATTACTTATCCTCTCTTTTTCACCTTTGAGAGAAAGCTCAGGTATGTATTTGTTTAGGTATTGGCCCAGGCTTATGCTTCCAAAGGCCCCTATGAAACCCGCAAGGCCAACCGCAATTGTGTATATGCCGTAATTAGAAGGGCCGAGAAGCCTTGCAACGACTATGAAGGTGAGCCCACCTACTACTATCGAAAACAGCTTCCCGAACACAATAAAAGAGGCAACGCCTGCACTGTTTACGCCAAGCTCAGAAGCGCTGCTCCCTTCATAACCAGGCATTTTATTACCTTACAAAATATCTTATATAAGAAACTATATAATTGGTTAACTTCTCAATGAAAGGAATGCCTTTTGTGAATCTTGAAAGATCGTTTATGAACTCTTTGTTCGCTATTTTAAATAAGGCAACAAGGATAGGATAGATAATTATACTTATTATAAACCCGACAACCACCTCTTCCCAGATGTTGGAAAGAAGCAGCGAGAGAGATATTATCAAGGCAAAGAGGGTGTTTGCAGCTAAGAGGCTCAAGAGAGATAAAATATTGAACCTTATTTTGAAGATCTTTTTTACGCCCAAAATAAACAGAATATCATTAATTATTCCCCCTATAAAGAAGAGACTTATTATTGCGCCGACTGCTTTAATGTATGGAACAAGCATGAACAAAGAGATCAGTTGAACCAGAGCTGATATTGTATTATATTTGAGTACAGAGATTACACGCCCTTTGCTGACCATGAAGCTTGAAATATACAAAGCAGGCATGCTTATTACAAGCCCTACAGAAATCAAGAAGAGATAAAATGGAGCTAGGCTGTATTTGTTTGTTATTAAAATAAAAATTAAGGGCTTTGCAAAAACTCCAACATATATGATTATCGGAAATATTAAGGCAAGTGAATAGATTATGGTTTTGTTGAACGAAGCCTGCACATTCCTTTTCCTAGCAACTATTGCAGAAAATGTAGGCAAAAGAACAACCCACATTGTGCCGTAAAAGGCCTGCAACATATTAAGGCCTTTTGTTGCTGCACCATAGTTTCCCAGAATCAATGATGTCGTGAATATTCCCAGGATTAGAACAGCAAGGCTGCTCACCGCATTATTGACAAGGTTGTTGGCAGCCATTGGAAGGGAGAAATAGAGCACCTTTTTTATATGATCTAAGCCTATCCTTACCAACTTAAACCCACCATAAGGCTTCATCGCCTTTCCTATGTAATATGACGTCGCCAAAAGCCCTACAAGGTAAGAAAGCATCATGCCCAACAATGCACCATTATAGCTAAGACCCAATTTTATGAGCAGCGCGCTCCCTACAAGGTTTACGGCTTGCACGTATATAATTGTATAAGCGGTCCATCTGCCCCGTCCAAAGCTTACAAGTGCAGGGTATACCGCACCATATGTCATTGAGAAGAAAAGCACAAGAGAGGCTATGATAACTGTAATTGGCATCAAGGACTGGGACTTGAAATATGACGCAATGAATCCGCTGCAGAGAATTCCGGCAAATGCTAAAAGAAACGCTGCAAGGAAAATTATGTAGTAGCCTGAGGTGAGGACCTCGTTTATTTTCTCAGGCTTACCCTTGTAGATATATTCAGAAATATGCTTGTTGAAATATGTTCCTATACCGAAATGACCTACCGCTCCTATAAATAAGTATATGCCTAATGCAAGTGTGTATATGACGTAATTAGAAGGGCCGAGAAGCCTTGCAACGACTATGAAAGTTGCTACGTTCAACAGCAGCCCGGCAGCCCTGCCTATAAATAAGGATGAGAGCGTGCGTGCACTCCTCCTCCCTATACTCTCTTCTTCTTTTTCCATATAGCTGCCTTTTGCTATTGTAAGTTGCTGTGATTTACATAAAATAAGAAGAAAGAATTTTTAAAGCAGATATGTGCTGCTTCAGCCATTTACATCTTGTGCGCTGAATTTATACAAAAGATTTATATAATATTAGCAAGTAAGATAAGTTAGGGCAACCTTATATTTATCTGAATTGTGGAAGGGTGTGGGATATGCCAGAGGCGAGTGTGGCGGAAGGGGAGCTTTATGAGATTAAGGTTGCTGCGAAGAACCCTAATGGAGAAGGGATAGGCAAGCTTGACAACTTCGTAATCTTCATAAGAAATGCAAGGACAAAGATAGGAAAGATTTATAAAGTGAGAATAACAAAAGTGTATAGGACTTTTGCATATGCAGAGCCTGTAGAAGGAAATGAAGGAAATAGGTACTTTATAGGAAACGGTTCGATTATAGTTTGATTTTCCTTTGCTTTGTTGTTGTTTGGCTTTCTTAATGATTCTAGGTAGATTTTATGGATTATAGGGAAATTGCTGAAAAGGCAATGAAGGGTACAACTACAATAGGCATAATATGCAGTGATGGGGTAGTAATGGGTGCCGATTCAAGGGCGACTATGGATACTTTCATAGCGAGCTCAGAAGCAATAAAAATTTACAAGATAAACGAAAAGCTTGGCCTTACAGTGGCTGGAGATGTAGGGAGTGCAGAATATCTTGCAAAGCTCCTTAAGGCGCAGAACGACGCCTACAAAATGGATGAGGGCGCGCCGCTAAACCCAACGTCAGCTACATCGATATTGCATATCATCCTGCAAGACAACAAGATGTTTCCATTCTTGGTGCAGCTCCTCGTAGGTGGATTCAACAGAGATGTACCAGAGTTATATAGTTTAGATCCGCTGGGAGGCTATATAAAGGAGTCAAAGTTCACTTCCACAGGTTCTGGCTCGCTGACTGCACTGGGCTTTCTAGAGGACGCATACAAGAAGGATATTACAACGCAGGAGGCAAGCAAGGTTGTGGCTAAGGCGCTTAAGATAGCAATGAAAAGGGACTCTGCCACCGGAGACAAAATCAATATAGTAATTATTACAAAAAATGGCTACAAAGAGCTTTCAAGCGAAGAAATAGAAAAGCTCCTGAAATAATTTTTATCTTACATATTTCTTTGTTGTTCTTTTTCAGAAACTAAGCTAAGGCGAGGTTGGTTACTTGGATGCAGAAAACGGCAAGCAGGAAGCAGCGAAAGAAAACAATCCTATAGAATTGCTCAAGGAGATACTTCCAAAAGAGGTAGGGTTCGTAAAGGCAGAGTATGAAGGCCCTGATATAGCGGTTTATGTAAGCAACATAAGCTCAGTATATAGTGATGAATCTCTTGTAAAAAATCTTTCCTCAACAATAAAGAGAAAGCTAATAATAAGAAGCGAATCTTCGCAGCTTATGGATCCTGAGAAGGCGAAGCTAAAGATAATGGAGCTCATTCCAAAAGAGGCTGAGGTAAACAGCATAAGATTTGTTCCAGAGTTTGGCGAAGTATATATTGAGGCCCTCAAGCCAGGTCTTGTTATAGGAAAAGGCGGCTCCACGCTCAAGAATATAGTGAATGAGACGAAGTGGCTGCCGAAGGTGCTTAGAACACCTACAATGAACAGCGATGTCATAAACGGAGTAAGGCAACTTATGTTCAAGGAGAGCGACTTCAGGAAAAAGTTTCTTGCGAGCGTTGGCAAGAAGATAAGCACGCCAATAATGAAGACAGAGTGGATAAAGGCAACCGCCCTAGGTGGATTCAGGGAAGTCGGAAGAAGCAGTTTATTGCTCGAAACAAGCCATTCGAAAATCCTTATAGACTGCGGCTTGAGCCCAGAGCCGGGCATAAAGGGAGTAGAAGCGAATAATGGCGGCGAGAACAAGGCTTATCCTTACCTTGACAGCGCAAACATAACCATAAACGACCTTGATGCTGTGATTATTACCCATGCCCATATGGACCATATAGGATTCCTGCCTTATCTGTTCAAATACGGCTACGATGGACCTGTTTATTGCACGCCCCCAACAAGAGATCTCATGGCGCTTCTTCTCTTTGATTATGTCAAGCTTGTACAGAGGAGCGGCGGAACGCCGCTATACGAGGAGAAAGATATTAGGAAGATGCTCACCCATACAATAACAAGAGACTACGGCGAAGTTACAAATGTAACAGACGAGATAAAGCTTACATACCACAATGCAGGCCACATACTCGGAAGTGGGATAGTGCACCTGCATATAGGGGAAGGCATGTACAATATAGTGCACTCTGGTGATATGAAATTTGGCTATACAAGGCTGCTTGATCCAGCTGAGATAAAATATCCGAGAATAGATGCACTCTTTATGGAGAGCACCTATGGCGCACCTTCTGATGTTATGCCGAATAGGCAGGAATCGGAAGCAATGCTCATGGAAAATATCAAAAGGACCATAGACAACGGCGGCAAGGTGCTAATTCCTCTCTTCTCGGTAGGAAGAAGCCAGGAGATAATGCTTGTTCTTGAGGCATACCTTACAAACAGCCAGAATTACAAGATAGAAGCACCGATATATCTTGATGGAATGATACTTGAAGCAAGCGCAATACACACTGCCTATCCAGAATATCTCAAGGCTAGCTTGCAGCACAGAATACTTAGCAACAGGTCGCCTTTCGAGAGCGAAATCTTTGAAGTGGCGAAAGGGGAGAAGAGTGAAATCCTTGAGAAAGGCCCTTCGATCATATTGGCAAGCGGCGGAATGCTCAACGGAGGCACAAGCCTCGATTACCTTGTCGATATGGCAGAGGATCCGAAGAATATGCTCATTTTCGTAGGTTACAACAGCGCTGGCTCTCTTGGAAGAAGAATCCAAAACGGTCTGAAGGAGCTCACTGTGCCTGACGAAGACGGTAAGATGGTGCACAAGAATATCAACATGCAGGTTGTCACAGTAGAAGGATTTTCAGGACACAGCGACAGAAGGCAGCTCATAAACTTTGCCATGAATATAAAACCAGCTCCGAAAAGGATCTTTACTATGCATGGCGAAGAAAATAAGTGTGAAGACCTTGCAAGAACTCTAGGCAACAGGCTCAGAGTAGAGGCGCGGGCTCCGATGAACCTAGATTCTATAAGGCTAAAATGATGAGATTAGTAGCAGACTCCATGCTTTCTAAGCTCGCCCGCTGGCTTAGGCTCGGCGGGATAAGCATCGAAAACGCACCATGCGGCGATGACAAAGAAATAATCTCGTTTGTAAAAAGAAGGAGAGCTATTCTTCTAACTGCTGACGAGCAATTGGCTAACAGGTCGCGCAAAAGGGGCTTCAGGGTGTTTCTTGTAAGAGAAAAAGACCTCGAGCACCAGCTTGCACATGTGATAAGTACTCTTGGCTTGAAAGTTAATGTGCCTGGAATGATCTGCCCCATATGCAATGGCAAGCTTGCAAGTATAGGCAAGAAAAATGTCAAAGGCTTAGTCCCAGAAAACGCTTACAAAAAGCACAGGAAATTTTACAAGTGCGAAAAATGTGGCAAGGTTTACTGGGAAGGAACCCATTGGAAGAAAATAAGGGAGCGCTACAAGAAGGTTCTGAAAATAGCAAATGAGAAGAAGATTAAAGAAGGCTCTCCTCCTCTACCTCGACTTCCCTAACTCCATCTATCTTCTTTAGTTTTTCCTCGTAAACAGAGCTTCCCTCTGTATCCTCGTGTATAAAAAGCACTTTTATTATCTTTATGCCAAACGCCACGTCTTCTAGCTGGAGGCCGTTGGGCTTTAGCTTTTCAGCTATTTCCCTGCTGACCTTTTCTTCTTCGCCGTTGTCGGCATAAACCTTGAATACAACACCAACCCTTCCCATCATGGTCCCTCAAATCCGCACTTAGGGCATTTGTACCTTGTATATGTTTCCCTGCAGTGCTCACACCTTATTATCGTTTCTTCGCCGCAGTTCGGGCATTTGAACTCGACATACTTGTGGGTTAGCTTGCCGCAAGATGTGCAGACTTTACCTACTAGTGTTGGTATATAATCACCTAAGATAAAAGGATAAATATACATTTAAATAAAAACATATAAAAAGATAAGCGTAAACGTGGGCATATGGTGTAACTTGGATAGCACGGCAGCTTGCGGAGCTGTTGGTTGCGGGTTCAAATCCCGCTATGCCCGCTTAATCATAAAAAGAAGAAAACCAAAAAAGAAAACTTTACCTCCTCCCCCTCCTGTTCATCTTTGCCCTTGCTACGTATCCGTTCTTGTCTATGAAGTAGAGGTATCCCTCCTGCCTTTCTATTTTTTCATTTCCTACCCTGCTCTTTCTTCCTCTTGCATTTGTCTTCATAGGTGTTCTCCAGACGTAGCCATCCTTTCCTAGATAATAGAGGTATCCATCTTCCCTCTCGATTCTCTCCTTTCCTATTCTTTCAGCCATTAAATTCACCCCAGTAATAATGAGAGTAATAGATTTATAAAATCATCGTCGAAAAATCGAGAGCAAAATAAATAGGTATTTTTCTTTATCGTGTCGAAAATGAAAACAAATACAAATTCTTTGCATGACATGGCTGAATTTTTAGCATTCTAAGATCTTAAAGAAGTTGAAAAATGTATAAAAGCATTTTACATAACATCAACGAGGTTAAGGGAATTCTTTTAAATATTAAATTCATTTAATACTTGATTTTATGATAGAGATAAAACTATTTGAGGATATAAGGCTAGATGGCTATACACTTATAGAGGGATTTCCAGGAGCAGGGTTAGTAGGAGCAATGGCATGCAGCTACATGATAGAGAAGCTTGATATGGAGTATATTGGCTATATTGACAGCGAATCGTTTCCACCAATAGCAGTTATTCATAACTCTGCACCGATGTTTCCTGTAAGAATATATATAGACAGGAAAAGGAAGCTTATCGCAATGATCTCTGAGTTTACTATACCTACAGAGCTTGTCCACGAGCTTGGATTTGAGCTCATAGATTTTGTCAGAAAAAATGCAATAAGCGAAATTGTCTCGATAGGGGGCATACCCAGTGAGAAACCGAGCGAAGATGCATTTATAGTAACAACAGATGAATCACTTCTTAAAAAGGCAGCAGCAAGCGGGATAAAGCCGATAAACGAGGGGGTTATAGCAGGGGTAAGTGCAATAATACTCTCAAACAGTATTGTAATTAATGTACCGATAATAAATCTTCTTGTGGAGGTAAACCCAGAAGTGACTGATCCAAAATATGCTGAAATTGCACTTACAAACCTGAAAAAGATAATAAATCTGGATATAAATCTCGAAGAGCTCGAGAAGGAGGCGAAGATTGTAGAGGCTAAGATAAGGCAGATGGTCAAGAAGGCAAACCTTTCGCATGAGAGCTACAAAAAGGCTACCGATGCTACGGGCCCTTCCATGTATGCATAATGCTGTTGATGCAGGGGTGGCAGAGTCTGGTCTGGCATTGCCACAGAAAAATGCGCAGGACTTAAGATCCTGTGGCTTAGCGCCTTCGAGAGTTCAAATCTCTCCCCCTGCAAATAGGGCTTTGCCTATTGGCATGATTTGCATTCACTTCCAAAAAGGCTTATAGAGAAACTTTATAAGCTCATTTGCATATTTGATAATGATGATATGGAGGTTGATGAGAAGATAGCCGCAATAAAAAGCTTTGCTGCTGAGATAGTAACAGAAGAGGAGCTCAGAAATTTGTTCGAGACAAATGAGCACCCAGTAGCATACGACGGCTTCGAGCCGTCTGGCCTGGCCGGCATACACTTTGGTCTCCTTAGGGCGAAGAACCTCAAAAAGATGCTAAGTATAGGTATAAAATTCAAGCTTTACATAGCAGACTATTTTGCAATGATAAACAACAAGCTCGGAGGAGACCTTGAGAGAATAAGGAATGCAGGCAGATATTTTGTACATGTGTGGAAAGCAGCTGGCATAGACCTGAGCAAGGTAGAAGTTGTATGGAACAGCGAGCTCATGGATGATTTTTCATACTGGGACAGATACATAAAGATAGGAAGGCTCTTCTCTATAGAGAGGGTAAAAAGGGCTATAACAATTATGGGGAGAAAAGAGGGTGAGAATATCTCAGCTGCGCAACTCTTCTACCCAATAATGCAGGCCACGGACATATTCCAGATGGATATAGATATATGCCAGCTTGGTATAGACCAGAGGAAAGCAAACATAATAGCAAGAGAAGCAGCGCAAAAGATGAACTGGAAAGTGCCTGTGATTGTAAGCCATCCACTTCTTCTTGGATTGAAAGGCATGCCTCCAGATCTTAAAGGGGCAAGCGAAGATGTGCTAATCAGCTACAAGATGTCAAAGTCTGACCCAAAGAATGCAATATTCGTGCACGACACCTATGATGAGATAAAAGAAAAGATAAACAGCGCCTACTGCCCTGAAAAAATTGTTGACGGCAACCCGATGTTTGATTATCTTGAAAAGCTGATAATAGAAGACAGAACAAAACCAATACTAATAAAAAGGCCCAAAAAGTTTGGCGGTGATCTGGAGCTTGAAAATTATGATCAGCTTATAGCTTTTTATAGAGAAGGAAAGGTGCATCCTGCAGATCTGAAGAACTTCGTTGCAGAGGAATTGGATAAGCAGGTTAGACCGATAAGGGAATATTTTGAAAAGAACAAAGAGGCGAAGATGCTTTATGAAGAGGTAAAAAGCTATTCTATAACAAGGTAGTTGCGTGTATGCGGTAGAGGCGATAAATGTCTCAAAGAACTTTTCAAATATCAGGGCTGTTGAGGGAGTAAGCTTTGCTCTAAAGCAGGGAGAGCACCTTATCCTTCTTGGGCCAAACGGTGCCGGCAAGAGCACACTTCTAAGACTTGTGTCTGGGCTTATAAAGCCTACTGCAGGCTCTGTAAAAGTATTTGGAAACGAGGCATCAAACGTTGAGGAGACAAGCAGTGTTCTCTCATTCGTAAGCGAAAATTACGCTCTTTACGACAATCTCACAGTGAGAGAAAACCTGCTCTTTTTTGGTACTTTGTATGGATTGGAAAAGAGTGATGTGCTCGAAGCCTCAAACGAGATGCTTGGAAGGCTCGACGCAAGAGAGTACCTGGATAGAAAAGTGGGAGAGCTTAGCAGGGGAACAAAGCAAAAGATAGCCATATGCAGGGCTTTGATAAGCAAGCCTAGAATTCTGCTTTTGGATGAGCCAACTGCATTTCTTGATCCTTACGCAGCGGAAGAGGTCCGCCGCTTGATCAAAGAGAGCAAAGCAAGTATATTATATGCAACGCAAAGGCTCGATGAACTCAATAGACTTGAGGGGAAGATAATGCTTATGAATAAAGGCAGGAGCATAGGATACGGCACTCTTGAGGAGATACTTTCCATGGTAAAGGATGTAGAGATCGAGGTGACGCTCCTCAATGACAAAAAAATAAGACTGAGTTATTGGAAAGCAAGACAAGAGGGCAAGAGAATTGTTGCAACCCTCAAATCTGCAAGAGAGATACCAAAATTGGTAAAGAATATTGTGGCAAACGGCGGAGAGGTGGTAAGCGTAAGCTACCTCAAAGAGAGCCTTGGAAGCAGGATGAGGGGAACTTGATGAACTGGAAAAAGATATGGGCCATAGCAAAAAAAGACATGAAAGAGGCATTCAGCAGCATCTCCATTTCAGGACCCATGGTAGGCATACCGCTCTTCTTTGCCATTCTTCTCCCGCTGTTCACATTCTATATCTCAAAATATGCTGGCACAACTATACTTCCACAGATAGCTGGGATAAGCGTTAACTATGCAGTTGGAAGCCTTTACTTTGTCGAGTTCTTCACGATTAATATTCTGGGGCCCATATTCATGACAATGCCCATAATCACAGCATCGGTGCTGGCTGCAGACAGCTTTGCAGGGGAAAAAGAGAGGAAAACTGCAGAAGCGCTGCTCCTTACCCCTACAAGGAACAGCGAGCTTCTTTTGGGAAAAATTCTTGCCTCCTTGGTGCCAGCCATCTTGCTTACTATTGCAGTATTCATTATCTATGCCTCGATAACCAATTATTACTCGACAAGCAGCTATGGCATAGCCATATTCCCAAACATGAGCTGGTACATGATGCTCCTAAACTCCCCGTTCCTTGCCCTTACGACTATAGGACTTGTGGTGCTTGTGTCTACTAAGGTAAAAGGAGTCAAAGAAGCACAGCAGATAAGCACGCTTCTCATACTTCCACTTCTTGTAATACCATTTATCTCCATCTTCGGCTTGGCAAAGCTTACCTTCATGTTCTTCCTTGAGATGCTACTCGTTTTGTGCTTGATAAGCGCAGTTGTTTTATATCTAAGCGTGCGCTTCTTTGATAGGGAAAGATTTATAACATCTTAGCAAGAAATAATTTTATGGCGTCTATACTTGGATATGCGCTTATAGCGCTTGGAATAATTGTCTTGTTAGTAACTTTCCTTATGGGCTACGGGCTCTATGAGAATTTGAGCACGCAGAATTATATCCCAGCAACCGGAAGTTCGGGCTCGAACATTACAAGCTCAATATCCACGCTTACTGGCAGCTTAGGCACAACAGCAAAAGAGACAAGTATCATCTTCCTTCAGATAGTCATACTTTTTCTCTTTGCAAGCATAGGATACAAAATTACATACCTCGGGATAAAGCTTACTGCAGGAAGCGAAGAGAAAGAGGAAAAAGAGAAGAAAAAGTAGTTAGCTTATGCCTATGAATACCGTGCCAATTGCGATCACAATGATGCCGAGCCATCTCAACAGAGAGATAGGTTCGTTCAATATGAAAAGTGCGAAAAGGCTTGCAAATATATAAGAGAGGCCACCAAAGCTGTATACCCATGTTAAGCTGGTCCTGCTCAGCGCAAAGAAGTAGAAAACTGTTGATACCACATATGATATAAATCAAAAAAAGATAAGCAGCAGAAGAA
>ERZ1669251.286-NODE-286-length-14143-cov-20.932141_pt1 | contig 14143 bp, 16 predicted proteins | sample MGYA00579294_ERZ1669251 | MGnify/ENA primary metagenome ERZ1669251 (study PRJEB41166, sample SAMN08046056) | hot springs metagenome | biome: hot spring; feature: acid hot spring; material: thermophilic sediment; isolation source: thermophilic sediment from acid...
CTATGAACCCCACGCCCCGAACGGGATTTGAACCCGTGTCACGAGCTCGACAGGCTCGTATGATAGGCCACTACACTATCGGGGCTTCTTGGCCTTATTATCAAACTTTATTTAATCCTTTTTACTAGAAGGAAATAATCTGCTTAGTGCGTTCATTTCTCCTTTCAGTATATGTTTCATGGCCATACCTGTAAATGGAAACCATATACCTCTCATTCTCATTTTACCTATGATCAAAATTTTTTCATCTTGCACCTGAATTATTTGAAACCCTTTAATAGGGCCGTTACCATATTTTATTATTACCGACCTATCATTTTTGTTAAAATCTATTTTTTCAATCTGTTTCTTTTGTCTGAATGCAAGAACGGATTCTCTTGTACTTTCATCTATGTTTTTGATTGAAATATGCCCTTTCCAAATATTTGTATCATCAAGACTTTCCATAAGCTTTTGATACGCATCGTAAGGCTGGTCATTGAGAGGAAATTCCCGATAAAATTTCATTGAACTTAATTGTTTACATGAATATATTTTCTTTCACTTAGTCTCTATAGATTGTTAATAGAATTTTATAATAGAAACTATTCATCATTTAATGAATAATTTATTTTCAAATGGAGTGGTTAGTAGCATAGGAATAGGGACATGGCAAATGGGATTGAAAGGTTGGGGCAAGGATTATGATGAAAATTCCGTAATTGAAGCATTTAAATACGCTGTTAACAATGGAATTAATTTTGTAGATACAGCTGAAATATATGGTGCAGGAAACTCTGAAATACTCATTGGTCAGTCATTAGAGACTCTTGAAAGAAAGAATATCATAATCGCCACAAAGGTTGCAGGATATAACGCTACTCCGTCCAGGGTTTTTAAGAGCATTAAAGGTAGCTTGAGAAGATTGAGAATTGATTATGTTGATCTCTATCAGATTCATTGGGAGCCATCTATTTATACAAACCTGGAAGAACTTTTTCATTCAATGGAAAAGCTTGCCGAGGAGGGCCTTATAAATCATATTGGAGTATCCAATTTCTCTTATGAAATGTTGAAAAGAGCTTCTGGTTACTTAAGGGACCATAATATAGAAAGTAATCAGATAAAATTTAATATCGTTGAAAGACCAGATGATGATTTGATTTCTTATATGAATTCTAACGATATCAAATTGATTGCGTGGAGCCCATTAGGTCAGGGTTTTTTATCTGGTAAATATTCTTTCAGACAAAAACCAAAAGGAGGTATAAGAAAGGTGAATTACCTCTTCAGTGATAAGAACCTGAAGAGGTTCGACCCATTATTGAAAACATTAAAGGAAATATCTTCAAAAAAAGGAGTTTCAGTGACTCAGATTGTACTTGCCTATGAAGCTGAACTTAATGTTCTCCCTATACCCGGTTTCAAGAATATGAAGCAGGCCGAAGAGATTTCAGGTGCATTGAAAATTCATTTGACAAGTGAGGAAAAGAATAGTATTGAAAAGTCACTTGAAGTAACTGGAATTATCAATGTAAAGGAGACGATGTTTCCAAGAATAATTCCAAATACCATTGTTAGGGTGATGTCTCTTTTCCTATAATAGACAATTGCTATAATTAAATATCGGCAAAAGCTAAATATAGTTAAAGATTGAGTCTTTCGATTAATATGAGTTCAATAGTATCTTATGGGTCATACGTACCAAGATACAGAATAAGAGCAGAGGAGATTGCAAGAGTGTGGGGAGAGGATCCAGAGAACATAAAAGGTGGATTGATGATATACAGTAAATCTGTGCCTGGACCCGATGAGGATGTGCTGACTATTTCTGCTGAAGCTGGGAAAAATGCAATTAAAAGGACAGATGTTAGTAAAAAAACAATAGGTGCGATTTTCGTTGGGTCAGAAAGCCATCCATATGCGGTAAAACCAACAGCTTCAATACTTGTAGAGGCTCTAGGACTGCCGAATGATATTCATTCAGCGGATTATGAATTCGCTTGCAAGGCCGGAACAGCTGCAATACAGAACGTTATGGGACTTGTTGACAGCGGAATGATTGAAAATGGAATGGCAATTGGAGCAGATACTTCTCAGGGTGCACCTGGAGATGCACTGGAATATTCTGCCTCGGCAGGAGGGACAGCTTTCATAATAGGAAAAAAAGGCATTGCTGAAATTAATAAGACATATTCTTTTACAACGGATACCCCGGATTTCTGGAGAAGAGAGGGAGAAAAGTATCCGAGCCACGGAGGAAGATTCACTGGAGAACCTGCCTATTTCAAGCATGTACTGACTGGGGCCAAGAGAATGATGGAAATGCAAGGAACAAAGCCAGAGGATTATGATTATGCAGTATTCCATCAACCAAATGGCAAATTCCCAACGAGAGCGGCAAAAATGCTTGGATTCAAGGATGAACAGGTTAAAGATGGCCTTTTAACTCCATATATTGGAAACACATATTCTAGTTCCATGATAATAGGATTATCTGCCATACTTGACAAAGCTGAACCAGGTGACAGGATACTTGCCGTAGCATTCGGAAGTGGAGCAGGTTCCGATGCTTTTGATATTACAGTAAATGATTCCATTAAATCTTATAAAAGGGACAGGGCCCCTGGTGTAATGGAACAAATTAACAGGCCTATATGGATAGATTATGCTAATTATGTAAAGTACAGGGGAAAAATAATTATGAGGGGTGAATAAAATGAGAGATGTGTATATCATAGGTGTTGGATCAACGAAATACGGGGAACTTTGGGATATGAGCCTCAGGGAACTTGCTTCTGAAGCTGGTCTGAAGGCATTGATGGATGCAGGCATCAAGGCTGAAGAGATAGATGCGTTATATGGGGCAAATACAAGTGCAGGTCAATTTATAGATCAAGAACATATAGCTGCATTAATTTCCGATTATTCAGGAATTAGCGAGCTTGGTATACCTGCAGTTAGGATTGAAGCTGGAGCTGCAAGCGGTGGTGCTGCTTTAAATCAAGCATATTTGGCTGTGAAATCCGGCCAGTATGATACTGTAGTGGTTGGAGGGGTTGAAAAGATGACTGATGTTCCTTCAGAAGTCGCCAATGAAATAATCGGAGGTTCTCTTGACGCTGAATGGGAAACATTCTTCGGCGTAACTGAAGCATCGGTCGCAGCCATGATAGCGAAAAGGCATGAGTATGATGAAAGAGTTAAAAGGGAACATTATGCGGTTTTCCCTGTCATTTCTCACAAACATGCTTCCATGAACCCTTCATCTCATTTCAAGAATGTGATCAAGCTCGAGGATGTAATAAATGCCAGTCCAGTTGCTGAACCACTGACAGTATATGATACTGCGCCACTTAGTGATGGAGCATCGGCCATAGTGATTACAGCAGACAAGAAAAAAATAAAAGAGTCTGAGAACCCAATTAGAATTAAAGCCAGCACAATGGCCAATGATTTCCTTTCCCTGCATGACAGGAAGAAAATTGATAGTTTTAAGGCGGTCAACAAAAGCGTGAAGGAAGCTTTAAAGCAATCAGGATTAAATCTTGGTAATATAGACGGATATGAAATACATGATTCCTACAGCATAGGCTCACTCATACAAATGGAGGAGATTTTCGGTAAAGAGGCTATAAAGATGGTTGAAAATAATGAATATTATTTCAATTCGTCCCATCCCTTAAATGTTTCCGGAGGATTGAAAGCACACGGAAATCCTTTAGGAGCAGTTGGCCTTTACCAAGCTATAGAGGCAACTATTCAATTGAGGGGAAAAGCAGGTGAGAGGCAGATAAAGGGATCGAAGAACATGCTCATACACAACATGGGTGGTCTTGGTACAACTTCAGTGACCACAATTCTGGGGGTGGAATAAATGAGTGAAGTGCCGAGGTTCTGGAGAGAGTCTAAACATAGATACAGACTTGTGGGTACAAGATGCGAAAATTGCGGAAATTTATACTTCCCTCCCAGGGATATATGCCCGACGTGCAGAAGGGAGAGTATAAATAAGATGAAGGAAGAGGAACTGTCAGGAGAAGGAGAAGTTTATTCTTATACAGTAGTACACGATGGTCTTGAACAGTTTAAGATGCAGGTACCTTATATAATAGCAATAATAAAAACAAAGGAAGGACCACTAATTACGGGTCAGATTGTAGATTGCAATCCGGATGATGTTAAAATTGGATCTCAAGTTAAAAGTACTCTGAGAAAAGTGAGAACTGAGGGTAAAAGCGGAATAATTCAATACGGGTATAAATTTATATTAAAATAAAATAAATTTTTATAATTTTTATTTTACCGATACTATCTGAACATAGAAATAGAGAGTTTTTCCTACCAGGTAAGAGTTGTAATTAAGGTAGTAATAACCTGGACCCACACCACTTATATAAGCTCCGTCAGGGAGTAAAGTTCCGTTGGTCACACTTGCATAATAGTTTATCATGGTCGAAGAACCAGATCCAGTTATATTGCTAACTTCTATGCCAAGTCCTGACACGTTAGAGAATGGAAAATATTCCTGGCCTGTGCTTGGATCATTTTCAATGAATACTGTATTGCCATTGTAACTTAAAACTGTGACTTCCCATCCGTATATGGGGCTTTTCAGAATTTCTCCGTTTCCGGGTGTTGTACTAAATAAACTCTGGAACTGAGAAAGAGAGAATTCCTGGTACACTGGAACGCTACCGGTTGTGTTCTCCTTATGTATCAGGCTCTTATTTTCTATGCCATACCCCAAAGAAGGTGGTATTACGAGTAATCCGCTCTGACCTTGCGCCATCCCTATAAGCCCATTGTCGAATCCCTTTATCATCTGCCCTGATCCCACAGTATCATTTAATGGCGAGAACGGTGGGTGATATTTGAAATCTGGCGCCTTCTGATATGTTAAATTATTATTGGCGACACTTGCCATATTGGTATCGAAAATTAGTGGAGTGCCATCCACCATTATATAGCCGTAATACCATAGGGAAACTTGTGATCCATCCTTGATTATTTTTTCCTTTGGCTCCATATATACACTTGCAGAATAAGCTGCTGTTGGTACGGCTATTACCAGTACGATGAGTATGATTATTATGGTTTTCAGTTGCATTTAAGCTGAAAGACAATTAGGAATAAAAAATTACTCATTCCTCCAAAAAGATTTTCTCAATGTACTTATAAGGTCATAGTGGATAAAAGAGTTGCATACATTGGACTTATTTTTATAGCCGCTATTTGGGGATCGACTTTCCCAATCATTAAGAATACGCTTTATTACATTGACCCTCTTTCTTTCCTGGTTTATAGGTTTTTGATAGCTTCCTTATTCCTTTTACCTTTCATAATAAAGAGAATTAGAAAAAAGGATGCAATATATGGTTCTCTGGTAGGGGTACCTTTATTTTTGGGATATGCAACCCAGACTATAGGTCTGAATTACACATCCCCATCTATGTCTGGACTAATAACAGGGTTATACGTTGTTTTAACTCCTGTTTTATCTATATTCGTTCTCAAAACAAGAAGAGATTATATAAAAATACTCCTGGCAGTCATTGCTTTTATTGGAATGGCACTAATGACTGTAAATTCAACATCTGGAGAGTTGATAGGTAATCTTCTTACTTTAGTATGTGCTTTTGCTTATGCTGGACAGTTAATATTTACAGAAAAATTCTTGGTTGATGGAGATGCTATGGTTTTCACTTTCTTCCAGCTACTGACTGTTGGCGTCCTAAGTCTATTGTTCCATCCACAGTCAATATTTGCCGCAGTAAAACTTGAAAATTATTACGTCCTCCTTTCTGTATTATTCAATGCAATACTTGGTTCAGCCTTGGCGATATGGATAATGAGTGTCGCGGTTAAAAACACAAATTCTTATATTTCTGCGCTGATTTTAATAACAGAACCCATATTTGCTGTTCTTATTTCTACGTTTCTCTTCAAGTATCCAATAACGGTTTCTATGATAATAGGTGGAATTATAATATTGGTATCAATGGTATTTGCTATAAACAGAGAAAATAAAAAAATTAATTAATTTAACTTTGAAGTTTTACTTCAATGTTTATTCCATCAGGAAGCTGGATCCTCATTACCTGCCTAATAGTTCTCTCGTCAGCATCTATATAGATTAGCCTCCTGTGAACTCTCATTTCCCATCTGTCCCACGTTGCAGTTCCAGCACCGTTCGGTGCCTTCCTTATTGGCACTAACAGCTTCTTTGTAGTCAAAGGAATTGGTCCTCTCATCTCTACTCCGGTCCTGGTTGCTAGATCTTTAATCTCATGGCAAACACTGTCTACCTTCTGCGCATCCGTACCAGATAGAGAGATTTTCATTCTATAGGAGGCCATTTCTATCACTTTACTGTGTCTTCTTTTCGAGATCAATACACTGGCCTGCTGCCACCGTTTGACCCATATCTCTTACTGCGAACCTTGCCATTGGCGGGAATTCTGAAAGTTTCTCAATAACCATTGGTTTGGAAGGTACGATTTTTACAATTGCTGCGTCTCCGGTTTGTATATGTGATGGGTGATCCTCTTTTGTTGATCCAAGTCTGGGATCTATTGTCTTAATTATTTCTGTTATTGTACATGCAACCTGAGCTGTATGTGCGTGGAATACTGGTGTATATCCTGGTGCAATTACCGACGGATGATTTAAAACTACTATCTGCCCTGTGAAACTTGAAACAACTGTTGGCGGATTTGTAACGTGACCTGCAACGTCTCCCCTTCTTATATCTGTCTTTGCAATTCCTCTTACGTTGAAACCTACGTTATCTCCAGGCTCTGCCTGAGGCATCTGCTCGTGATGCATTTCTATAGATTTAACTTCTCCTGTTTTGTGGGATGGTTCGAATATTATCTGATCTCCAACCTTCAAAATCCCGGTTTCAATCCTTCCTACTGGGACAGTTCCTATACCGGTGATTGAATAGACATCCTGAATCGGAAGTCTCAGTGGTTTATCGGTTGGTTTTGCAGGAACCTGTAGACTGTTCAACAGTTCTAGTAATGTTGGACCTGTCCACCAGGGCATGTTAGGGCTCTTCTTAATTATATTATCCCCCTTGTATCCGGAAATTGGTATTATAGGAACATTCTTGTATCCTACTGATCCAAGTAGCTGTTCAACCTGTTTCTTAACTTCCTCAAATCTCTTCTGAGAGTATGGTGGCTGTGTTGCATCCATTTTATTGATTGCAACTATCATCTGATTTACACCAAGAGTCCTTGATAGGAATACGTGTTCCCTCGTCTGTGCCATTACTCCTTCTCCATCTCTTGCGGAAACAATCAGAATGGCTGCATCTGCCTGACTTGTACCTGTGATCATGTTCTTGACGAAGTCCCTATGACCGGGGGCATCGATTAGGGTGAAGTAATACTTGTCTGTTTCGAACTTTCTGTGAGCTACATCTATTGTAACTCCTCTTTCCCTCTCTTCCTTCAGCCTATCCATAACCCAGGCAAATTCGAAAGTTGCTTTTCCTTTCTCTTCAGCTTCTTTCCTATACTCTTCAATAATGTGAGCAGGAATTTCTCCGTGCTCAAACAGAATCCTACCTACTGTTGTTGATTTCCCATGGTCAACGTGTCCAATCGTTACCAGATTTAGATGTGGTTTTTGTGTTGCCATCTTAACTTACCTCCATATTATACATGAGCTTTGGTCTATTTTATTTCTATATATATCTTTATCGTTTACCTCATAGATTTGCATAGTAGTTCTCATCGTAAGGCTCTGCTTTAAGGCCTTTCCTCTCCCTTATTTTTCCTACTACCTGCATTTGTAGATCCTTCGGGACTACCTGATATCCAGAGTTTTCTGTACTCCACAGTACTCTTCCGCCAGTTGCCCCCCTTATCGCAGACGCAAATCCAAACATTTCAGGAACAGGAACCATTGCTACTATTTTTGATTGTTCGCCTTCCTGCTCCATTTCAACTATTATACCTCTCCTTTGCTGGAATTCCCTTGTAACGGACCCCGATTCCTCCAAGGGGGTATCAACATATACCTTCTGCATAGGCTCAAGGAGAATCCTACCGGCCTGACACATAGCACCGTAAATTGCGTTCCTGACTGCAGGAATTACCTGTGCTGGTCCTCTATGGATACTATCCTCGTGCAATTTTGCATCAACGAGTTTAACCTTAACTCCATAAACCTTTTCGTTCGCCAGAGGGCCCTTATCCATAGCCTCTGTAAATGCCTCCTTCACCAATTCCATTGTTTCATTAAGATACTGCACACCTTTGGTTACATCAAGGAGGATATTTGGTCCATGAATTGCCTCTATCCCCTTCGCCTCATCCCTGTCCAGTCCAAGTTGTTCCAATAAATTTATCACTGATTTCTTATCTTTTATCCTGTCTGTCTGTGCGAGATCGCCTTTCAGAATAGCATCTACAATTTCCTTATTTAAGGGTTCGACCTCAATATAGAATTTGTTATGTTTGTTTGGTGATTTCCCCTCGAAAGGACCACCCTTCCCCTGAACTGTTTCTCTGTATACTACAATAGGATCTGATGTATCTACCTCTACCTTGAAATCGTTCCTGATTCTGTATAGTGTTACTTCAAGATGAAGTTCTCCCATTCCAGACATCAGGTGCTCGCCAGTTTCCTGGTTTATTTCAACCTGAATACTTGGATCTGCCTTGGCAATTGTTCTTAGTACTTCGATCAATCTCGGCAGATCCTTTGTATATTTAGCCTCCAGTGCCACTGTTACTACCGGCTCTGAGTAATGAACCATAGGTTCAAATGGTTCAACATCCTTCATGCTTGATACGCTGGACCCTGCAACTGCATCCTTAAGCCCGACTATTGCGGGGATATTTCCTGCATATATCTCATCTATAGGAATCCTGTCCGGTCCTACCATCATTGCAAGCTGCTGCACCTTATATTTCTTGTCTCCCTGACCCGAAATATAAAGCTCAACACCTTTCGTGATCTTACCACTGAATAATCTTCCAATTGAAACTTCTCCAGCGTGTTCATCAACTATTATTTTGGTTACCATCATCATTATGGGGCCGTTTGGATCACAATTCATCATAGCTTTACCTGCTTCTGATGTAATATCACCCTTCCATATCTGGGGTACCCTGTATTTCTGGGCTTCTGCAGGGGAAGGTAGGTGATGAACTACTGCGTCAAGCAACACCTTATGCAATGGTGTTTTCTTCGCAAGTGTTTTTTGATCTCCTGCCTGTAAATATTGATATACTTCCTTAAATCCTATACTTGATTTTGGGGTGTATTTTGTGGATAGGGCCCAATTATTGAAAGCAGATCCAAAAACTACGGAGCCCGTTTCAACCTTAACCTGCCAGCTCTCCTTAAATTCTTCAGGAGCATATCTCTTTATAAGCTTATTAACATCGGTTATTATTTTAACAAACCTCTTCATCATGTCGTCTGGTCCGAGCTTCAGTTCATTTATTAACCTATCTACCTTATTGATGAATAAAATAGGTTTAACCTTTTCTCTCAGTGCCTGCCTCACAACTGTTTCGGTCTGTGGCATTGGTCCTTCAACTGAATCGACTACAATAACAGCGCCGTCCACAGCCCTCATCGCCCTTGTTACATCTCCTCCGAAGTCTACGTGACCTGGAGTATCTATTAGATTAACAAGAAAAGTTGTTCCCTCAACTTCATGAACCATCGAAGCTGCGGCTGCGTTTATAGTGATCCCTCTTGCCTGTTCTTGTTCATCATAATCAAGTACCAGCTGTTTTCCAGCAAGTTCATCGCTCATCATTCCTGCACCAGCAATCAGATTATCTGAGAGTGTTGTTTTACCGTGATCTATATGTGCAGCTATTCCTATATTTCTAATCCTCTTAATATCCTTCATTATTTCTGATGCTTTTTGAATATTGTCTTCTTTCCTTCCCATTTAAATCACCTGGCTGAAGCAGCCTGCCTCTCAGTATCCTCTTTCTCCTTTATAGAATAAGAATTTGGATCGTTCTTTGCAGCTGCAATTATTTCATCTGCAAGAGCCTGGTAGAGATTCTTCTTTGATTTTTTTGCAGTTTCTCTTGCCCCGGCAGAAATATTTCTTATGGCAAGATCTAATCTTCTTGAGGAGCTTGTATCAACTGACTTCGGTACTGCAATACCCCCATATTTCAATCTAGTTATCTCCTCTCTTGGACCAGCGTTTTGGACTGCATTCACAAGAACTTGGACTGGATTTTCCTTTGTTTTCCTTTCTATTTCCTCGAAGGCCATTTTTACAGTTCTGTAAGCGCTCTGTTTCTTTCCCGTCCACCTTATTGTTCTCATGAGATTGTTTATCAGTCTCTCAACAATGTTCATGTTAGCTTTTCCCATAAACCTATTTGCGTGCCTTCCGCCACTGTGCAAGGTGGCTGTTGGTTTTAAAGAAATATACTTCACAAGACCCTGATCCTGTATAGTAATACCTTCTGTCCCCCATTTCTCAAAAATAAGAATACCTGCCATTTTATCACCTTACTGGTTTCTCCTTTCTTCCCTTCACGAGCTCTTTAAGGGATACATTGTTGACCTTAATCACCTTATATCTGACCCCAGGGATATCCCCTTTAGATCTTCCCATTCTTCCCCCGATTCCTTCCACCACAACTTCATCATGTTCATCTATGAAATTAATGGCTCCGTCGCCAGGAGCAAAAGCTGTCAGCTGCCTTCCGTTCTTTATAAGTTGTATCTTAACGCATTTTCTGATAGCTGAATTTGGTTGTTTCGCCTCTATTCCTACTTTTTCAATAACTATTCCTCTCGCCTGAGGGGCTCCCTCCAATGGATCACTTTTTTCCTTAAGTCTTAAAACTCTTCTCTTATAATCTCTATCTGACCATCTAAGTTTATCCCTCTTTAATCGTATTTGTTTTCCGCCCATTAGACCATTAGGCAATATGTTCACCTCAAGATGCTTTTCAAAATAGTAAAGCAATATAAAAGTGTATCGAGTTTAAAATAGGATATGAACAATAATTAATTGATTGAGATAATTAAATGAAATTTCTTATAAATTTTTATCTTTTTATGAGGAAGATAAAACTTTATCCCCTTCTTTAATAAATCCATTATGATCTCGCACCTAACTGTTAATTTAAATTCAGATTTTGCAGAACCTATTTCTACATTTTTAAGGGATAAGAACAAAGAACTGATAATAAGCGATATTATTTTCTACGATAGTAAAAAAATAGTCTATAAAGCTAGATTGAGGAAGAGTGATTTCATCGATAACATGGATAAGATCTTGCTGGAGGAGAAACAGATAAAAGAAAAGTATGGGGTGAGATATTTTGAAATACTCAATAGTGACAGCACCTTAAAAATGTATAGCATACTGATTATACAGAAAATGCCACATTTGGCAGAGAAACTGCTTTCAACATTTAGTGATTCAGTTTTCATTATTCCTCCATTGATTCTAAATGATTGGGGTTTAAAGGTCAATTTATTGGCAATTTCTGGATTTCTTGAACCCATCAGGAATTTTCTTCAAGAAAATACAATAAAATATGAGGTCGTTAAAATAGGAAATCTTGACTTCGGAAGTAAAATATTATCAGAAAGAGAAGAAATAATCATCAAAAGGGCCTATGATTCGGGTTACTTTGAGCAGCCCCGTAGAAATAACTTGGAAAATCTTTCTGATAGTCTCGGCATTACTAAGTCGACTCTTATGCGAATCCTCAGAAAGGCTGAAAACAAGATTATAAAAAATTATCTGGAAGAGGTAGGCTTGGAATTATAACAATTCCAAGACTTTCGGGAATAATATTTCTTCTTCCCTTCTATGATGCTCAGCCGAGATTTTTCTCAAATTCTCCATCAGAGCCACCGTTTCTGTCCAGCCCGTATAGGTTGATTCAACAGCATCGTCAACATTCTTCATAATTGCTACGTGATCTCTCATAATATCAACATATTTCTCTGATTCTTCCTTATTTAATTTGTCTAGAATTATTTTAAGAATGACCGCTTCCTCATCAATAGTATGCTGGGAGAGTAAATCCCTTATCTGAACTAAAACAGGGAAGGCCCCGCTCAGGTTGCCCACCTGATAAGTCAGAATTGTATCATCGATCAACGCAGGTAATTCTCTATGTTCTTCCTTGAGCTTCTCTATCAATTCTTTCGGTTCCAAGTTCCTTGGTTTCATAATGATAAATGTTATCGGGAATATAGTTTTTTCAACTCATTTCAACTCTTAAATTATTTTCCTTCCAATATAGTACAGACCACCTATTTTAAAAATATACCCTATATTTTCTCCAACAGCATCCCTTTCCAGGATTCTCCTTGTGTCATAATATAAATTGTCTGGGATGCTGAATCTTATTATCACTTTTCCAATTTTAAGTTTTTTAATTTTACTTTTTATATCATGAATGTCCTCACATTTAGCCAAAATTTCGTATGTATTTAGTATGAAATTATCTGCCATCATACTATCTGATGTTAAAAATGATCTCTGTGAGTCGAATAAGATTGGCTCAATATTTTTAAAATTTCTAAGGTATTCTGGGATTAATCCTGCCAGAACTATCGCCTGATCTATTTCATAAATGTAATTTTTTACATCTTCGGAATAAGAAAATTTCCTTTCTATTTCGCTGTTCCTGATTATTCTTTCCTTAGTCGGAAGAGTAATGACGCTTATGTCATATTTTTGAGATTTTCCTACATAGGCTGAAATCCTTTTCGGTTCCCCTTTTATGGATATAAATTCTTTCTCCCATTCTTTCGGTAAATTTTCTATTTTCAGATGGACAGGTAAATCAAAGGAAAACGCATTTGCATCGTATTCTTCTAAAATATTAAGAGGATTAGGGGAGAGCATTTCCAATGACCAGGAATTACCATTTTTTATTCTTGAAGGGTCTGAATGAATTGTATCCGCCCCCCTTACATTTTTCACAATCTGAGGATCGAATGCGTCTCCTTTCAGGAATTCAATATTGTTGGCTTTGGACTTGTTGGCATTCCTTACAGCTATTTCATATCTCACATTATCTCTTTCAACTGCAATAACCTGCCTGCTGTTGAATGAAAAATGAATTGCCTGGACTCCGATGCCACAGCCTATATCAGCAATTGTGTCAGATTTTAATCTCTCTGATTTATATCTGGCAATTTCTATGGGAGTGGACATTCTTATTCCTTCTTCATCGTATTCAAATCCGTTTTCCAATTCCTTTTTAACTTCTGTCATTTCCGACCCATCCTTTCGAAGATTTCCTGTTGACGCTCTCATAATATGTCTTGAATGCTATTATTGTAATGCACAGTATAACAGAAATTGTATTTGCAAGTATTACTGGAATGGATGATATGACCACACCATAGGTAACCCAAAGAATCATGCCCACTGAAATTACTGAATACATTGCAGTAGAGATTTCATCTGCCTTCTTCTTCATAATTATTTTTATTAACTGTGGCACGAAGGATATAGTCGTAAGTGCACCAGCGATTAAGCCAATAACAGTACTTATCTCAATCATCATCTCACTTTGATTCTATCAACTACCGGTAAATCGATTTACCCTTAAGTTTTTTTATATATTCTGGAGTGTTTAGATTTGAATAAGATATTGGCTGCCCATAATTAGTTTCTACTGGTACTATCCCCTGCCATCTTAACATATCATCCTGAAACTTTATCTCATCCATATTCATCTTGATGGAGAATTCTTCAATATTGACTGAAACCACCTCTACCTCATCCAGATCTCTCTTTCCCGGTAATTCTGTATCTTCCCATCTCTCAGGTGAAATTCTGCTCATAAGATTTTTGAATATCTTCATTTTCTTTTCATTGTCATCTATCCTGCTACCCCTTCCAAATATTACTGCAGATACGTATTGAACTGAATTATCAGTTACTTTAGATCTTATAATTATTCCCCTAACTTCAAGTATGGAAATAGCTAAATTTTTTCCTGATCTTAGGAAATTTATCAGCCTGCTTTCAGGAGAACCATGGAAATATATCTGACTATCATCATTGCAATAATTCATAGGAATTATGAAAGGTTGTCCTAGATCTTCAAACGCAACCTCAGCTATAAAATTCCTATTGAGAATCTCCATCAATTTGTCTTTATCGTAATTTCCACGATTAGGGTACCTT